>UEXM01002609.1_pt1 | contig 12537 bp, 19 predicted proteins | sample 1796661 | NCBI WGS metagenome assembly UEXM01 (sample SAMEA4772469, study PRJEB27181) | metagenome | reverse complement strand
TGAATGAAGACGTTGTACGTGAGCTCAACAAACAGATGCTTCAGACAGAAGTTGAGCTTGCAGAAGCTATAGCACAAGGTGACCTTCATCGAGCAGAGAGACTCCAAGATGAGATTGAACTGTTCCTAATGATGGACCACTAGAGAGGAGAAAACATGCCAAGGATCGCATTCTGTGATATCGAGACTAACGCTATTGACCGCCCCGATAAGATTTGGCTGGTAGGTGGTAAGATGGCAGACACAGGTGAGGTCTTCCGTTTTGAAAACATCCACGAGGACGAGGTTGCACGTAAGGCCGCTACTGAGTGGCATCATTCACTAGACAAGATGGTTGGCCATAACTTCATCCAATATGACTTACCTATCCTCAACAAGTGGTTAGACAAACCCCTAGACCCCCGAAAGGTGCTAGACACATTGATAGTCTCACGTACTGTAGACTACGATATAATGACCCCACAAGGAGGTAAGGGCCCACACTCATTGAAGAGCTGGGGTATCCGACTAGGTGTTCACAAAGGAGACTACACTGACTTCGCTAACTTCAACCAAGACATGATCGACTACTGGGAAGGAGACCTAGACACTACAGAAGCTTTGTTCAACCACTTCAGTGATGTAATCTACGACAAGGACTGGTCCCGTTCACTGAGAGCAGAACATGACCTGCAGATCGAACTAGTCCGCACTAAGTACCACGGCTTCCACTTTAATGAGGAGCTTGCACGTCACCTGCTTGAGAAAGTAACAGAGGAGATGGATAAACTAGAGGATCAGTTTCAAATAGACTTCCCACCTAAACTACTTCAAGTGAACAGTATCAAGTACAGGGAGAAGCAAGACGGTACACTGTACTCTAACGTCCTACAGGCCAAAGAGAAGTACGACCTGACTAACAGGGTCGGGGACGAGCTCCAGTGTTTCAACTTCATACCATTCAATCCTGGGTCGTCTCGTGTACGTGCTGATGCACTCTGGGATGCTGGTTGGAAACCTTTCGATAAGACAGCTACCCATATTAAGTTCCTCCGCCTAAAGGTCGGTGACCCTTACGGTAAGAAGATACCCAAGATGGACCAGAAGTTTTATGATGAGAAGAAAGCTGACCTAGAGCGGTACGGCTACACGGTGTCAGAAGAGAACCTACTGACACTCCCTGAGGACGCCCCTGAGGGCGCTAAAGGGCTAGCACAGTGGCTTACACTAGAGGGACGTAGGAGCTCACTTGCTGAGTGGCTAGGGCAGGTCTGTGAGGACGGAAGGATACACGGCACTATCAACAACATCGGGGCTTGGACAGGGCGTTGTGCACACAACAACCCTAACACAGCTAACATCTCTTCAGTATTCCACGGCACACCAAAGACAGCTGTAGAAGAGGTCAAGGCTAAGTACGATGGCCACATACGCAGCTGCTGGGGTACCCCTGAGGGTTCGTTCCTTGTTGGCTGTGATGCTGACGGTATCCAACTTCGTGTACTAGCTGATTACCTGTGGCGTTACTTTGACGCTGACATGTATGCCAAGGCTATCATGGAGGGTAAGAAGGAGGACGAGACTGACATCCACAACATGAACAAGAAAGCCCTTGACGTCCCCAACGGTACACGGGACATGGCTAAGACGTTCATCTACGCATGGCTACTAGGAGCAGGTGTCGCTAAGACAGCCAGTATCCTAGGTGTCAATCAGAAGGAAGCACAGGCTGCCCGTACACGCTTCGAGCAAAGTATTGATGGTCTCCTTCCTCTCAAGAAGAAACTAATACCGCATATCGGGGAGCAAGGCTACTTCAAAGGGTATGACGGTCGCAAGGTCAAGGTACCCAGCGAGTACAAGGTTCTTGCAGGTTTACTGCAATCAGGGGAGTCAGTGCTTATGAAACACACACTGCTTAACTTCCACGAGAAAGCCCGTAAAGAAGGCATTAACTTTAAGATGGTCGCATTTGTACACGACGAGTATCAAGTGGAGGTCATCGGTACACGAGAGGAGGCTGAGCACCTAGGCAACCTCATCGCAACTACTATGACGGAGACAGGAGAGGAGCTTGGCTTCCGCATCCCAACTCCAGGTTCATATGACATCGGTAGAACGTGGTATGATACCCATTAAAGGTTGACACCGAAATACCGTTATGCTATAATTCACGAACAATAAACAGAGCTATAGGAGATACACATGGCTACTAAGACAATCGAACTTACAGGAACGCTAGAGTGGGCTAAACTCTTCGAATCCAACCGCGACAACGGGGAGTATGACGTCGAGACAGACGGGGCTACAACAGTCACGCTTCTGATGGACGATGACGTGTTCAAGTCAATGAAGGACGCTGGTGTCCGTAAACAAGGTAAAGCAGACCCAGACGGCAAGGGTATCCGTGTTACATTCAAGCGTCCTTGGAAGGACAAGTTTGGACGTGACTGGGCAGCAGGTGCCCCTCAGGTCTTCACCCCAGCTGGAGAGGAGTGGGATATGGAGACAGACGGTCTTATCGGTAACGGCTCGGTAGGTGTTGTGTTCCTCGACGTATACGATACGAAGATGGGTAAAGGTTGCCGACTAAGTGGTGTTCAGGTTGTTGACCACGTTGAGTTCGAAGGCGGAGGTGGTTCTGGCCCTTCAATCAAACCTCGAAACTACACCACACAAAGCAGTGCAGCACCAACACCAAAGGCTGCACCAGCTTCTAAAGAGTCTCCTGGTGATATCCCATTTTAAGTAACAAAGGAGAGGGGCTACGGCCCCTTTCTTCACCTAATACGAGGAGAAACCAATGACTAAAGACATTTCAACACTAGTGACAGATATGGAGGAAGTAATCTACGGCCTCAAAGGATGGGACTACTTGGTCGGTCAAGACATGGGTACGCGTATAGCCCAGTTAGCTAAGAGCCGATTCGATAAACCACAGGAACCCCGTGGCTACCTATCCATGTCGTCTCTTGGTACCCCCTGTGACCGTAAGCTTTGGTATAAGATCAACCAGACAGACAACGCTATCCCACTACGAGCTAACGCCCTGCTCAAGTTCTTCTATGGAGACATGATCGAAGAGCTTGCTTTAAGTATTGTACAGCAAGCAGGACATACTGTGGCAGGTCAACAGGACCGCATGGAAGCCCACGGTATCAAAGGTAGCCGTGACTGCGTGATTGACGGTATGACAGTTGATGTTAAGTCAGCATCACCTTATTCCTTTAAAAAGTTCCAAGAAGGTAACCTTAGAGAGCAAGACCCATTCGGCTATATCTCTCAACTATCCTCCTACGTCTACGCAGCTAAAGATGACCCACTCGTGACAAATAAGACACATGGTGCATTCTTGGTTATCGACAAGGTTAACGGACACATCTGTTTGGATATGTATGACTTCACTGAGGAGATGAAGACCAAGGAGGAAGAGATCACTCGTATCAAAGAGATGGTCAAAACCAAGACACCACCTGAGCGTGGGTTCGAGGACGTCCCCCAGAGCAAGACATCACCTAATATGAAGTTGGGTATGGAGTGCAGCTATTGCGAGTTCAAGAAAGCTTGCTGGCCTGGGCTTAAGATGTTTGCTTACAGCCACGGACCCACCTACCTGACTAAGATCAAGAAACCTCTACAAGTCAAAGAGGTGGAGGACTGGACGTGAAGAAGAGCAGCACACGCCGTAGGGCTATACAAGCTGGGTACCGTTCAGGACTAGAAGAAGCACTTAGTATTAACCTCACAGAACGGGAGGTTCCTTTCGAGTATGAGACTATGAAGATCAAGTGGCTTGACAGTAAGATGAGAAGCTACACACCTGACTTTATACTTGAGAATGGTATCATAATTGAGACCAAGGGTAGGTTTGTTTCAGCTGATCGACGGAAACATAAGGAGATCAAGAAACAATACCCTGACCTTGACATACGGTTCGTGTTTAGTAATTCACGGGCTAAACTCTACAAAGGGGCCAAGAGCTCTTACGCCGACTGGTGTGAGAAGGAAGGGTTCCTCTACTCAGATAAGACCATTCCAGAGGAGTGGATCACAGAGGAGAATAAAGAATGACAACAGGTAAAACAGCTATCGTGTTTAGTTGCGGCCATGCCACACCTGAAACAAACAATGAGCGGCTTGACTGGTTAGGTGGCCTCATCTACGACATTAAACCTGACTACGTAGTGGACCTGGGTGACGGTGCTGATATGAAGTCTCTTAACTCATATGACACACGTAAACCAGAGGCGGTGGTATCACAGAACTACGGACGTGACATCGAGTCATACAACGAAGCACAGGACTTGCTCCGCTACCGCTTTAAGAAGCAACGCCGTAAACGTCCAGCTTTCTACGGGTTCGAGGGTAACCACGAGCACCGTATCAAAACAGCAATCTCATATGACCCAAGACTTGAAGGAGACAAGTATGGAATCTCGTTCTCGCACCTCAACACTAAGAAGTGGTTCGACGAGTACCATGAGTACGTTGATGGTGCCCCCGCCATTCATAATTACGATGGCGTTGACTACGCTCATTACGTGGGCGCTGGTAACTTTGGCCGTGCCATTAGTGGTGTACATCACGCTTACGCTCTCATCCAAAAGCGGTATCGCTCTTGCAGCGTTGGTCACAGCCATAAGCGCGATATGTATTTTAAGGACGACGTTGGTTCTCATGGTGCAATTGGGGCGGTGGTCGGCTGCTATAAAGGCGCTCCAGAAGCTTGGGCTGGGCAAGCTAATAAGGAGTGGTGGAAAGGAGTTCTCATCAAAAGAAATATATCCAATGGTTGTTATGAGCCTCAATGGGTATCACTTGATACACTTAGACGGGAGTATGGATGAGGACATACATGATCGTATCAGGGGTGACAAATAGTCATCCCTTTTATCTTGACGAGAACGTAGCATTGTGTTATAACTGGGAGTTCGACTTATGGAATATGTAGTAACAATGAAGGTTAAGGTAGACGAGGATTACTTCTACTTAACGGAGGATGTAGCTGAACGACAGGCTACTTTGTCTGAGCAGATTAGAAACGCCTTGTATGACCTAGATGACCTCTCCGTCACACAGGTTTTGGCAGAGGAGGTTGACCAATGAATAGTATCGAGTACTCGTACTGGGTTGAGAATAAGATTATGACTGAGGGTAAGGACAGACTAGTGGAGAACACACTAGGCCTTGTCGGAGAAGCAGGGGAGGTGGCTGAGAAGATAAAGAAACTCATTAGAGACTCCAATCGTTTCTCTAATGAAGACATCGCCAAGGAGCTAGGGGATGTAGTGTTCTACGCCACTGCCTTAGCTAACTACTTCGAGAGTAGCCTTGAAGAGGTCATTGAATTAAACGTAGATAAACTAGATGACCGCCAGAGACGTGGTGTCTTAGGTGGCAGTGGGGATAACCGATGAGCTTATTTAAACGATACTTAAACTACTTAAAAACATGGCGAGCCCATCGGGACGCTATTAAAACGCTCAATAGACTGAGCAATAGAGAGCTAAGGGATATTGGCTTAACAAGAGGTGACATAGACCGCCTAGTCTGGCTTGAGGAGGACCTACAGGAACGTGGAAAGTAGAGAGAACAACAGCCTGTTATACGTAATGCAACTAATTGAACAAACACTAAAGGATAGCTTATGATCAAGAACTCAGAATCAGACCGACCAGTAGGCCCGACAGTAGGTCTGTCTGAAGAAATCCATGCAATGAAGTACCGCTCCAAGGGTGAGAGCTTTCGGGCGGCTATGACACGGGTAGCTAACTCTCTTAAGGACGACGAAGAGCACTTCAATAACTTCCGTGACATCCTGTACGACATGCGCTTCATGCCAGCAGGCCGTGTACAGTCAGCTATGGGTGCGCCACGGCGTGTGACCCCTTACAACTGCTTTGTTTCGATGACAATCCCTGACAGCATGGAGGGTATCATGCTTGCCGCCCAGGAGGCTGCTAAGACTATGCAGCTTGGCGGTGGTATCGGTTACGACTTCTCTACTCTACGCCCATCAGGTGCCCTCATCAAAGGCCTGGACAGCCGCTCTAGCGGCCCTCTGAGCTTCATGGGTATCTTTGACGCAGTATGTAAGACAATCAGCTCAGCTGGCCACCGTAGGGGTGCTCAGATGGGTGTACTACGGGTGGACCACCCTGACATCGCCTCCTTCATCCACGCCAAGACTAACTCCACAGACTTCACACAGTTTAACCTATCAGTGGGTGTTACTGACAAGTTTATGCAGGCTGTTAAAGATGATGGTACGTTTGACTTGGTATTTGAGGGGCGTGTCTACGACACTATCAATGCCCGTGCTTTGTGGGACGATATCCTACGGTGTACATGGGATTGGGCTGAGCCCGGTATCCTTTTCATTGATCGTATCAATAAGAAGAACAACCTGCACTATTGTGAGACCATTGCGGCTACCAACCCATGTGGGGAGCAACCGCTACCACCTAACGGTGCCTGTCTTCTTGGCAGCTTTAACCTCACACGTTACGTGTACAAAGACGAGGACGGTTACGGGTTTGACTACGAGGGCCTTAAACACGACGTCCCACACGTTGTACGTGCTATGGATAACGTGGTTGACCGTGCAGTGTACCCACTCCCTTCACAGGAGCTAGAGGCTAAGTCTAAACGCCGTATGGGTCTCGGGGTCACAGGGGTAGCTAACGCTATTGAGGCTATGGGTCACGGGTATGGCTCTCCTATGTTCCTTCTTACTCTTGAGAAGATCATGAAGCTTATCCGGGATACAACTTACACCGCCTCCGTGTCTCTTGCAGCGGAGAAGGGTCCCTTCCCTCTCTATCGAGAGGAGTTCCTTGACAGTGAGTTCGCAAAGACGTTGCCGACTGATATCCGCGACATGATTAGTCGTTATGGTATCCGCAACTCCCACCTACTGAGTGTAGCACCTACGGGGACTATCAGCCTCTCAGCTGACAACGTCTCCTCTGGTATTGAACCAGTGTTCTCCTACGGCTTCGACCGCACTATCCAGACGTTCGATGGGCCACGGGTAGAGCGTGTAGACGACTACGGCTACCGTACGTTCGGTGTCAAAGGGTGTAAGGCTGATGACCTCCCAGTGTTGGCCCACGTAGAGGTCCTTAACCTAGCCTCACGCTACGTAGACAGTGCTTGTTCCAAGACCTGTAACGTAGGTGACGATGTCTCATGGGACGAGTTCAAGGCTGTGTATATGGCTGCGTACGATGGGGGTGCCTCGGGTTGTACTACCTTCCGTGCCTCAGGTAAGCGCTACGGCATCCTTAACGCCTCCTCCTCTGAGGATGTAGTAGAGGAAAAGGTAGAAGAAACTAACAGTGACTTTGTTGACGAGAAAGAGGGAGGAGCTTGTTACTTCGACTCAGTGACAGGGCAACGCGAGTGTAGTTGACCTTGACATAACATAACCAAGTATGGTATACTAACGGGGAGGATCGTAAGGTCTTCCCCTTTTTATTAACAGATAGGAAAACTATGGTACAGCAAAAGCCTAAACCGAAGTCACGCACACGCGACACCACCTATAAGGGGGCTTCTAGTAAGAAAACATCTGGCATTGTACCTAAGACTGAAAACCAAGGGGAATTGATCAAAGCACTAAAGGAGTCCTCTCAGGTTATCGTCTTCGGGCCAGCTGGCACAGGTAAGACTTATGTAACCACGACTATCGCTGCAGACCTCTACACCACTAAAGACATCCACCGTATCATTATCACACGCCCGATGATCTCAGTAGGTAAAGATATTGGCATCCTACCAGGGGATCTTGAAGAGAAGGTAGCACCTTGGGCCTTGCCTGTCTTGGACGTCCTAACCAAACATCTTGGGAAGGGTGCTGTAGAGACGGGTATCAAGAACGGTAACATCGAGACTGCTCCTCTAGCTCTTATGCGAGGCCGATCCTTCGATAACGCCTTCATCATCTGTGACGAAGCCCAGAACATCACCACCCACGAGCTTAAAATGCTCTTGACACGGGTTGGAGAGGGCTCCACTATTGTTCTTAACGGTGACATCCAACAGACTGACCTGAAGGATGGCGATGGTTTGACTAAAATAACACACTTAGCTAAAAAACACATGCTTCCAGTACCTATCGTTGAGTTTACACTTGACGACATCGTACGCTCAGACATCTGTGCACAGTGGACGCGAGTGTTCTACAATGAGGGAATCTAATGAAAGACGAATACAACGCCGTAGGCAAACCATTCCACTACAACCACTCAGACGGTGTGGAGTGTATTGAGTACATCAAACAAGTACTAGGTAAGGAGGGCTTCGTAGCCTACTGCCGTGGTAATGTTATGAAGTACAACCACCGTGCCTTCTACAAAGGCAACCCTACCGAGGACATGGCGAAAGCAGAGCAGTACCTCACATGGGCCAATGAGACACTAAAGGAGATATACAAATGATCCGAGGTTTAGCAGGAGTTCTAACAGCCCTTACATTGGGTATAGGCTCCGCCCACGCAGCCATCGTCACATCCACATCAAACGCCATCCATCTGTCAGGGGACATCCTCCAAGGTGATTCAGCAAAGGTACGAGCTAAGGTAGAGGAGACAGGCATTAGGGTTTTAGTCCTGTCCTCTAACGGCGGTATGGCTGTTGAAGGCTACGAACTTGGGTACACAATAAAGGACCTCGGTCTTACAACTGTTGTCCGTCGAGGGGAGGTCTGTCTAAGCGCTTGTGCTGTGGCCTTTATAGCTGGTAAAGAGAAGGTCTCAGAGGGCCTCCTTGGGTTCCATGTGGCATGGGCTAACAATGCCCTAGGTACCTTCTCTGATGGCTTAAAAGGAGGTCAGTATATGGGTACCTTGACAGCTGGTTACTTCTTCAACATGGGTTACACGCTTCAGATACCGTACATGGTTTCCCGGTACACAGACTCTGGTACGTTCCTACTACTTACCACACAAGACTTAAAACTCTTTGAGATGAAAGATAACGACTTTACAGAACCGAGGGATCTCCCAGCTAACTGGGCTGCTACCCGTATTGCAGGTTCAATGAGGTTACACCTCCTACGGAAAGGACTATAAGATGAGAACTTGGGAATGGTACTTCGTGTTTAATGCCGGTATCTTGGGCCTTATAGGGTGTCAGTACTGGTTTAATCTAGGTAATGTGTTATATGAAGCAGACAGCACAATGTTGACATTCATTATCCTAGGTATAGCTATTATCTCATCATCAGTGATGGGACTACGTGCTAAGAAGATGGTCGGACAAGACAACAATATGTCCTGGTTCCTGTCTGATGCTGTGCTTAGTCTAGGTATGGTGGGTACTCTGTTCGGGTTCCTCCTTGTACTAGGCTCTGCGTTCACAGAGATCGACACATCGTCCACAGAGAGTATGACAGAGGCTATCGGGGTTCTTGCCTCAGGTATGTCTACTGCTCTTGTAACGTCCCTTGTGGGGCTCCTATCGTCACTCTGGTTAAAGCTACAGCTAGTCATCTTGGAGGGTTGATATGAGAAAGTACTCAAGTAACCTAGGCTTCACCGATATGTTGTTCAACTTGCTTGTAGGTTTTACTTCTCTGTTTGTTATCGCTTTCCTGTTGATAAACCCTATCGCTAAGACAGGGGTGGTTGACCCACCCGTAGTGATCATGGTGGAGTTGACATGGGACGATGAGAGTACGAGAGACCTTGACCTGTACACCCGTGGCCCTGACGGTAAGATCGTTAGCTACGGGTACAAGAGCAACGGGTTCATAACCCTAAAGAAGGATGACCTTGGTAAAGGCAGTGATACTTTCGTTATCAACGGGGAGCGAGTAGAAGTTACCCGTAACTACGAGATCACTACTATGACGGTCTTGCCTGACGGTGATTACATTATCAACGTACACTACTTCTCATCGAAAGGTGACCCAGAAACGGTTAACCTTCGTATAACAGGGCTCCAACCCTTTAAGGTACACCATGAGGCCTCTGTTACGTTGTCACCCAGACAGGAGCGTACTATTGTGGCCTTCAGGGTGGTAGACGGAAAGATAGTGGACCTTCGTTCTGATATCGAAGTGAAACTAAGAGGAGAGGAAGGTCCATAATGTTAATCATTCAAGCAGTATACGTAGTACTAGTTGCACTTGTTGTGTTCCTTATGTTCTACTCCAAGTTAGGTAGGTTCTTTAAGGCATCAGCCCTTACCCTTGCTATCCTACTTGGGGCTGTTACGCAGACACACTACGTTAAACAACTAGGTAGTCCCATCGAGGGCTACCCATCCTACGAGTTCCTGTACATTCACCATATAGCTACAGGTAAGTTTATCAAGGTATGGGTCTGGGATAAAGAACGAGGTGATCGTCTCTACGTTATCCCCTACAACCAGGATGATGCTGAAAAGCTAGAACAAGCTAAGCAGAAGACAGAGCAAGGGTCTCCTCAGGGTGGCTCCTTTGACCAAGAACAAGGAGATAGAGAGCGAGCCGAAGGTTTACGTATCGACGACTGGCAGAACCCTGACATCTCAGAAAGGAAATCAAATGACTGATAAGCAACTCCGTAGACTGTTCATCAAGTTCCGCAACAGGAACGCTAACCTAGGCCGGGTAGAAGCTCGATACCAATTCAAAGAGTACTTGGCTAAGCTAGGTAGAGAATAATGTGGGGGTTTTACACAAGCAAGAAGTGGGCCCTCTGGGCCTACCTCGGCACCGCCTTCATCCTTGGGACACTGTGGCTACAAGTACAAGTAGACGTGCAGATTAACCACTGGTTTGGTTCGTTCTACGACCTTATCCAGGACGCCTTAGCCACACCTGGCTCCATCACAATGGGGCAATACTGGGCAGGGCTTGCATCTTTTGGTTGGTTAGCAGGTACCTGGGTTGCCCTCAGTCTTGTTGGTTCCTTTGTCACCGCTCACTTCCTCTTCCGTTGGAGAGCGTCAATGGTCGAGTGGTACCACGAGGTCTTCGATAAAGGGCGTACCATTGAGGGTGCTTCACAACGTGTCCAAGAAGACACGATCAAGTTCACTCGGATCGTAGAAGGTCTAGGTGTTTCATTAATAGAGAGTGTAATGGTTCTCGTCGAGTTTTTCCCACTCTTGTTGGGCCTTGGCGCTGGGCTGTCTATCCTCTGGTTTGGAGATTGGGAATATGGATTGGTTACAGGGGCTTTCGTCTGGACATTGGGCGGTACTTTGTTACTTGTTGTTAGTGGTTATATCTTACGGCTGGTTGGTATTGAATACGACATCCAGAAGAAAGAAGCGGCGTACCGTAAACACCTTGTCAAAATGGAAGACGATGGTACTGTCTCTCCTAAGGCGTTAACTGAGCTATTCGAGGATGTACGTACAATACACTTCACTAGTTATCTTCAGTACCTTAAGTTTAACGTGGTGCGTATGGCCTACTTACAGGTTAATGTCCTGACTGCTTATATCTTCTTAGCTCCTGCTATTGTAGGTGGTCTTATTTCACTAGGTGTGATGCAGCAAATCATCCGTGCCTTTGGTAGAGTAGAGGGCTCTATGCAGTTCTTGATTAAGTCTTGGCCCACTATCATAGAGCTCATCTCAGTATACAAACGTCTTCGTGAGTACGAAGCTAAGATAAAGTCATCTTGACCTTTTAGCAACAGTGTGTTACAATAACTTAATGTCTTTAGAAAGGACCTAGAATGTTCGAACAGATGATTAACGCAGCTAAGAAGAAAACACCTGCCAAGAAGACAGCACCTAAAAGGACTACAACCCCTAAACCCGCTGCACCTGTAGCAGCACCTGCGGTCTGCCCTACCTGTAACCCACCTGAACCAACACCAGATATGCAGGCTCCTGGCTCCTACCTCCGCGAGAACGGCCTTATGTTATTGGTTGACAAGTTTGATCAGGAAAAGATCATGCCTCTTGTTGCTACCATTTACGAGTACAACCTGATGCCCGAGGAGATACGACCACAGCAGCTTACTCTTATCATCAACAGCCCTGGGGGTTCTGTACACTCAGCCTTCCACCTCATCGACGCTATGATGATGTCAGAGATTCCAGTAGTGACTATTGGTAAGGGTCTGGTAGCCTCTTGCGGTGTTCTCACCCTTATGGCTGGTGACCGTCGACTACTGACACATAACACCTCAGTTATGTCACATCAATACAGTTGGGGTTCCCGTGGGAAGGAACACGAACTACAGGCTATCGTTAAAGAGTTCGACATGGCTAGTGCCCGTATGATTGAACACTACAAGAAGTGTACTAAGAAGTCTGAGACTTACATCCGCAAGCACCTCCTACACCCTACGGATGAATGGCTAACTCCAGAAGAGTGTAAGAAACACGGTATCATCGACGATATTATCCAAACCTATTAAAACTACTTGACAGGAGGGGTGTACTTATGGTATACTCCTCCTATCGTTTAATCAAATAAGGAGTATTGCAATGGACTTCAAATTCACATGGAAATGGGCAACAGTAGGTGTTATCGCACTTGTGTTTGCATCTATGTTCTTTGGCCTGATCTAACATGGCCCCCAAACGGAAGAAGCCCCCTGCTCCGAGTCTGG
>UEXM01002603.1_pt1 | contig 12555 bp, 26 predicted proteins | sample 1796661 | NCBI WGS metagenome assembly UEXM01 (sample SAMEA4772469, study PRJEB27181) | metagenome | reverse complement strand
ATAAATCATCGCCAGCAGATAAAGCTGTTAACAAAATATTTAAATTAATACAAAAATTAGTACAAGAATATAAACCCGCGGAAACAGAAAAAGAAAATACAGCTGATTTTGAAGAGCTTATGCGTATGCGTAAAGCCATGGGTCTAGACTAAAAAAGTTTCTAAAAAGGTTGGTTCGCGTTGCTCATTTCGCTATCTTTAGATATAAGAGATTGAGAGATGAAAGAACAGTTATTCAATATGAGCCATCCAGACTTCCGTCACCTGTTAGGTACGCGAGTCGAGTTTATTTTCAAAGGTCAACGAATGATTGGCATTGCAGACTTCATTGGTGTTAATACCAATCTGCATAACCAGTTTCAAGTTACGGTTGATCGTTGTCCATTATGGCCAGTTGATCCAAAAACCATTAAAGAATGTCCACGTCAAAAGCCAATGTTCCAATGATACAAAAAGAGTTAAATGAAATACTGCATTTCGCTGCGATTGCGCATCAAGGACAAACGCGAAAGTATACCGGAGAGCCTTATATAGTGCATCCGATAGCAGTCGCTAATAAAGTTGCTGAAATCGGTGGTAGCATGGAAATGCAAGCCGCGGCTTATCTGCATGATGTACTCGAAGATACAGATGTAAGTGTCGACGAGCTTGGCCAATTTCTTTTTTGTACGGTTGCTATAAAAGATTCGGCAGAAGATATTTTAGATATGGTTATTGACCTTACTGATGTATTTGAATCAGCTAAATATCCAGACCTGAACCGAAAGACCCGAAAGGCCAAAGAAGCCGATCGACTTTCCCGAGCAAGCGCTGATGCTCAAACAGTTAAATACTGTGACCTATTTGATAACACGCTTAGCATTACAGAGTATGATCCTAAGTTCTCTAAAGTATACCTTAAAGAAAAAGCAGTACTGCTTGAAGCAATGAAGGATGGTGATCCTGGAATGCGTGCACAGTGCTTAAAACAAATAACATGATAGAATTACTTGCCTTAGGTGCATTTTTTGTATTAGGTAGCATAATGCAATATTTAAATAACAAATACCCGGATAAAAACAAATAAGATGAAAGCTAAATTAGGTGAAATAGTTAGATACCAATTCCTAGGATATCCTAAGGAAGGTACTATTATAAAGGTAAATGATGATAATTCATATACCGTCCAGGACCATTCCACTAAGACCAAATACCCTAAGGCTAAATTCTTCAAGTATATTAAAGATGAGAAGAAGCCGCCAGCCTGGTTTATCCTGGATAAGACTGGTAAAGCAAAAGCTATTAAAGAGTCTAGGATAGAATCTAAAAAATTGGTATCTTCAGATCTTAAAGATGCAATAGATAAACAACGAGATTTTTTGAACCATGATATCTAAGCCTTATCCATACCGACATACCTATAATGTTCTTATATATAAGAACGGAGTACTAGAATGGTTACCATATATAATGTATTGTGATTATGATAATCCAATGCATCGTTTAGCCAAACAAGAATTGTATAAACGTCTTGAAATGGGTGGGTTTAGAAGTAAGGAAATTAAGCGTATAAAAGCCAAGTGATGTGCCCTGTCATCGATATTTATATTAAAGGAAGTTATGATGATTACATTGGAAAATTTAAATACAGGTGCGGCTTTAGATGGCAACGAGCTAGAATTCTTTGTGGATGATGAAACCATGATTGGTGAGGTATATTTAGATGGAGAATTAATTTACCAGGATTTAGATATTGCTAATGAAAGATTATTGCGAATGAATTTTTATCAATCGTGGTATGAATTAGATACAGGCGCTGAATTTGAATGCGCTTAATATTTATTTGAAAGGATTATACAATGAGTAAAACGTCACATGAATTATACGAATCCATGAAAGAGCTATGGGATACCTTCGAATCAGAGCATACCCGGTTTGCTTCCAATGGATTTAAGACAGCGGCTGTTAAGTCAAGAAAGGCGATTAGTGAAATGAAAAAATTGATTACTGATTACCGTAAGCAATCATTAAACGAAACAAAAAAAATTATCTAATGAAAGATATACGTGCAAAGTTAAAAGAAGAAGTTGCAGGTGTTATCAAAGAGGATAAGACGTATGGCACTTTAGCAGATCCAAAAGATTTCGATCCAATTGATCCAGAAATCAATGTGCAAGGATTTGGTACTTATAGCCGGACTCAATTGCGTGATGGAATTGCGACAAGATTAAAGGCTGCCGCGGATACAGCTAAGAAAGCCTCTTCCGGTGGACCGATGTCACATACAATGTATCGTAATCTTCGTGGCATTCTAGGTGAAATGTCAGCATTATATTATATGGTAAATGCTGAATTAGATGTAGCCGACCAATTGGAGAATATGCGTAAGCGAGGAGGTCGCCGCGATATACCAATCCCAAAACAATTTTAAGATTTAATTTGGTTTGTTGAAACCAATTACTTATATTATTCTTAATTATTAATTTTAAACAATCAGTTATGCCATTTTATGTAGCAAAAGTAAAAATTGCCACTGATACCCCAAAGGGTGTTAAGTGGGTTACGGAATCCTATCTTGTTGATGCCGTATCAGTAACACATGCAGAAACCAAAGTAAATGAAGACTTCAAAAATGATGGAGTTGAATTTGAAGTGAAAGGAGTTTCTCAATCCAGAATTTGTAAAGTTATTTAATAACCCTCTAAACAATTTTAAATGTATAGTATTGGAGAAAATGTCATAATCAAGTATTATGATTCAAACCAAGTTGGACAAGTAGTAGATATCCACCGCAATAAAAACACCGGTGATACTTATGATGTAATGTCCGAAAAAGGCACAATGTATAGCTATAGCGCTGTAGATAAGCCAAAACTAAATCAATATATCGATTCCGTGTTAACTAATAAGTTAATCGGTAGCGGTGAGATTACTACCAATCTTAAAGTAGGATGGATTGGTAATTATGCTGATGGTACACAACCTTCTGCTTTCTGGTTAAATGGTGATGAACCTAACCTATTTAATAACATGACAACGATGCTAGATGACGACGGAACAGAAAAAAGTCCTGCTTAAATATCCAGATGCAAAACTACACCATGGCATGAATGGAGAATGTTTTGTACAGGTAGGGGAATTAAATCTAAATGAAGAATTCTTAATGCCTGCTACAAGCGATCCTTCATCGGCATGGGAGTATGCAGCTTTATCAATGCGCACTAAACAGCATTTTGATAGAACGCATCCTAACCGAATGGGTCTTAGTTCGGATGAAAGAAAAAAATCACGTTATAGTAGACGTAGAAATAAAGGGAGAGCCAATGGGAGTTAAGAGCTTAATTAAGAAAATGATCGATCCAGATTTCGCAAAAGAAATTGATATCCAGGAAGAAGATTTACAGGTAGAAGCTTACAATGAAAACTTTCCACCGGAAGAGGCTAATGCGACAGAATTACCAGAAATGGATAATCCGGCATTGCCAGAGGATTATTTAGAATATGCACCAGAAGCTGTTGGATATGGTAACAGAGAACAGCAGTTTGGTATTTATTCTACAATTGCACCTTACTTCGGAGACGATGATACCATTATGGACTTTGGTTGTGGTCGTGGAGACTTTTATGCCTGGTATACGCAGACATATAACAAGGAACCAAACTACCGAGGTATTGATTTAAGTGAACCTCTTATCGAAGCAGGTCTTAAGGTATATCCTAACGCACAAATAATTTGTGGTGATTGGAATGATACCGCTCAATATGATATGGCCGATTGGTGTATAAACGTTGGATCTCTTAATATGAGATATGATGCTGATACTGTTACATCTGATATGGAATATTTTGATAAAACAGTATTAACAATGTTTGATAAATGTGAGAAAGGAGTGATTCTTTTGCTTGCAAGTGACCTCATTAATGATGATGTGGAAGCTATATCGGTATTCAATGCCGGTGATACTCTAAATAGAGTTTTAAAATTAGTTGCAGACAAAAAAGGGTATGTAGCTTTAGATCATTCCTTCGCGGATGGTATGTTTAGTTTAATTATTTATAAGTAAAATGGGTAGAATTAATAACAGTTTTGGATTTGATAAAAAACGCACGCAAAAATTAGGTAAATTTTATAATTCAATTGATTTTGAAATTAAATCAGATTATAGCGTAGATGAATTTAGAGATAATCCAAATAAGCCAATAGTAGGTACGTTTGAAATTGGTAACAAGCGATTTCCATTAACCTTTTCAGAGCTTAATCTTATCGAGCAAACAGTTCGCGAGGCCAAAGAAGCGGTCAATAAAGGATATTCTTTAGGATTATCGGGCCGGTAAAGTAGCGTAGGGCAGGGTAATACCTGCCCGGGTTACTGCCAGCGTAACATATTTATATAAAAATAAGGCTTAGATGATTTCAGAACAAATGGAAATAGCGATTACCGAAATTCTGGAAATTAAAGATTCAGAACAGCGGTTGTCGAATTTAAAAAAATTCCTGTCAGGATTTAAAGCTCACTTTGAAACTCATGGCACCGATTATACGCGTGTCGCAACTCAAATATATATAAATGAACTTAGACGATCTTCACATAACAAGAGATGATTTTGAATTCTTAAGAGAGCTCGAATCATATGAGAAGATTGAATTCTTATGGGATTGTCAGTTCGTAAATAAAGAATATTCATTAACTTCTGGCCTCGAGGAGATGGAGGAAGAGATTGAAATAGACCTTGAAGAAAATTTAGAATCATTAACGGATCATAATCATATGGTTGCATATGAAGAATATTATGATTTTACTACTAAATCTAGACTAGTATTATCTGTGTATAATGGTAGGCTCCACGTTAATTGTACTAGTCTTAAATTATTACGCGCATGGGTATTTAAAATGGTCATGAATGACGGCATTGTATTAGAACAGATAAAAGATGCTAAAAAATCAGATCATGATATTTATCGGTATTTTAAATGTTATACCATTATAGGCCGAGCTAATCCAATTTGTCCTAACTAGTATATTTATTATAGACTGATACTTAGCAGGTCGGTCACTTTTTATTAATTAACAAATCATCTAAGGAGATTTATTATGGGAAATTTAACACACTTTGGCACATCGCCATTCGACATCCTTTTCAAGGATTTTTTTATTGCAGATGGAGAGTTCGCTCCATTCAACCAAATCAGATTTAAGCATCCAGTGGATATTTTTGAGTCAAATGACTCATTGAATATTGATATTGCATGTGTTGGTCTAACAAAGAAAGATATTGATATCACTATTGAAGGAGATATCTTACGCGTTGAATACAAAAAAGATAAGATCGATGATCCAGTAGAATATATTCAGCGTAACATCGCAAAACGAGCCTTTAATATGGGCTGGAGAATTAGTAGAAAGTTCGACCTAGGTGGTCTAGACGCTAAACTCCAAAACGGATTGCTACATCTTAGCATTCCGCAATCAGAGGAAAACAAACCTCAATCAGTTACAATTAAGTAATTAACTAGACCGACCTGCTTATCAGTTTATTACCTCGAATACGTTCATATACGACATGAGTCCAACCGATCATATAATCAAATATAACGATAGCTTATATATCGTTAAACGAACTGTATGGGAACATCACCAGCCTATTATTAATGCATGGAAAGAACATCTTGGGGCCGATACCGTTCTACGCCGGGATGGTAAGCTATGGTTCTGCATTCAAGTTCCAGAAGCAGAAATAATTGATTAATATGCTTAGCATATTTATAATCGATGAGTAAAGATCCTAGAATTAAATTAAATTGGCACTTGCCTTACCCCCACCCGGGTACCTGGCAGCAGTTCTGTATACGTGAAGATAATAGAACATTAACAACGGAAGAACGTCGACATAAATTTGTCAGAGAAGAATCGCTACATCATAAATTTAATAATAGTAGTTGGTTAGGAGCAGGCTCTGCTGGTAATACATATACAGGTCAAGCTTCTGATGGACCATTAAATGGTGCTACTGTTACTTGTAATTTAGGTAGTACGATTAGCAATGCAACTGGTATATTTACGTTTGATGATACCCCTACCGGAGAAATAATAGTAACCGGTGGTACTGATTCTGTTACAGGAATTCCATATACAGGTAGATTGGTCGGCTTTCCAGAATATAAAACAATATCACCATTAACTACATTGGCATACCATCTTAAAGAAGTAGATACATCACTAACACCTGATTCAGCTATAAATTTATTATTCGTAAGTTCAAGTACATTATTTGGCATTCAATTGGATTTAGCTGATAAGGATGTAATGCTTAATAAAGATTACGTAGGTGAGGCAATTTTAAATGAGCGACAGCCGGCAATTGCAGCTCAATCAATTGCAACATATCTAGAAAGTGTTACAGAGATGGTTGGTAGTGCTGTATATGGCGCCGATGGTTCCAATTTTACAGATGACGCAGCTAAAATTGAAGCATACCGGTCTATCGCCAGACAGATTCAAGGGACAACGGGATCATTAAATGCTATTGATGCTACAACATTATTTGATGATGTTACACTGCCTAATGGTAATGCATGGACCTCTACCGGTAGTTTAAATACTACGGCACGAGATACTATAACTACTCAAGTTGATAATGTACGTACTGAATTAGCCAGTCTAGCACAATCAGAAGCATTATCTGCTAATTATCTTACAACGCAAATTCAAGCTGTAAACCGTGGAGTTAAGCGTGAGTATATCGAAGAGGCAAATAAGTTAGGAAGAGGTAGATCGGCTACATTTACAACTATTAATAATTTAAAAAATCAATCTACCGGCAGCATTGCCCAACTTGAATCTGGAAAGGAAAATGATACAGATAAAACATCTGCCATAAAGAATACAGTTTCTTGGCGGAGCTTAGGTGGCATGACATTTACGCAAGATGCCAATGGCCAATCATATACATTATCTGGTGATGCTGTTACTGGTACGGTTGAAGTAATTACTAGACTTGAAATAGGCCAGCACTTAAACATTAATAAAGATTCAATACGGTTTGCCGGCGCTACTAATTACCAGAAAAGAAGCCAGGAGATTATCGGCACTACAACTACAATTATAAATGATAAGGTTACCCAGATAACATTAAGTAACCCGGAATATAGAATACTTAGCACTCGAGAGGTAGATCCACCAGCGGCAAATTATTTACCACGTGGGCGTTATACATTGCAGTTGGATCTTCGAGGAACATGGAGTAATTTACCTGACCGGAGTGCTCCAAGTATACGCGTCACTAATACGACTGATACTAACGTTAGTGCAGATTCTGCAGATGGTACCTCGCATAGAATTATATATAGCACTGATAATAGTCGGTATGAATATAGTAATAGTAGCGGTGGTAGGATGGAAACAAAATATTATATCAGCAATTTCCGGAGTGAAGCTACCTGGGATAAGGTCGATTCACGAGAACCTGACTTTAGAATCAATATACGCTAACTTTTTTTCAACTTTTTTCAACTTTTATTTGGTTCGCGTTGATCTTTTCGCCATCTTTAGATATAAACCTTTAAAGAATGAGTAAGATGAATCAAGATTTTATGACCCGAGTGCATGATGAGTTAAATATTACGATTGGCGTTGATGACGTTGTTCGTGGTAAAATTGAAGCTTTCAATAAAGCCGTCCATGATGATCTATGGTATGAACCTTTTATGAAAGCAATGAGAGCGGCCAAGACCGTGATCAAGCTTGAGAATGTTACCATGCGCCAAGCATGTGAGATGGCAGAATCGCTTAGAATTGCTAAGCCTGAGGCTTTTGTAAATGTTGAATCACCTAAGCCAAATGGGGACTTTATTTGCAATGTGACTTGGAATGACCAATGCACCGAGTTTCTTGAGTATGAGACCTATACCGAGGAAGGCGCTGAGATAATCGCGGAGATTAAGCGCCAGCGGGAATTGATGCCAGTTAATTATTAATATTAATCTTAAATTTTATACAGTATGCCTTGTAGTGATAGCGGAGCTATGAATTATTTAAATGATCATAGAACCCAAGGAATGATGAAGGATATATCTTCCTTGGAGAAAAGAATTGACGAGCTTGAAAGCCTGGGGGATGGCAAGCGTTTAGCAGAATTAGAATCAAAGGCCGCGGAATTTGCCAAAGGGCAAAACAGAGCGACTAAATTATTATGTACTGCTACTAATATATTAGCGTTAGATGGAACGTCAATGCCGGTGGAACTTCAAGCCTGGCATGATGAGCATGTTGAGCATGATGTAACTCGTATGTTAAGTGAATTAGAGAAAATTCTAAATCATAAAACATATGGTACGAAGGCTCTCGCTAAATGGTTGTTCTCTTTAAGTGTATATGAGCGTGCCTTGTTTAATAGTCGTAGTGAATTTAGTATTAAAATCGAGAAAAAAGATAAAAAATAATATGGAAGACTTAACTAACAGAATCAAGGATCTTCAGAGTGCTATTGAAATTAAAGCATCTCGCGAGAATATTGACTATAAGAAAGCAAGAATCCAGCAGATTATTGATAGTACACAGGATCGTATGATTCAACCAGGATTCTATACCGTAACTGAAACTGATCATGGTGGAATGTATGATTATGAGCGGTTTAGTTTTGAATTGGCAACTAAAAAGAATCTAAAAGAAATTGCACTTCAATTGATGGAAGAGAAAGGGTATATGAGTCCATGGAATGATCTTCGAATCGAGGAGTATAAACCATCGGTATCATTATTACTTAAATAATTTGGTACTTTGAATTTAATTCCCTATCTTTAGATATAACCTTTAAAGAATGAATGATATGATAGAGTATTTTAAGAGAGTAGCCAAAATGGCAAAGAGTGACAACCAGTCACCAGAAATGAGTGCAATTGCAGAGATTGCTGATAAGGCAGTTGCTAACCCCGAATGGTTGAATGACCATGGTGGCAATGACCTTGACCCTGGAGTGCAGATTCAGCTTATCGTAGCCAGTGCCAAGAATAAGAGCAATAACCTAAACCGTATTAAGCAGCTTGTTAGTAATCTTCACCTGTTAGAAGCGATTAGTGAAAAGCGCATTCAGATGGATGATTTGCAAAATGTAAGTGGTTCTGATTATCCAGATTTTACCGATTCATATTTCCAAACCGGATACCTTACTTCCGTAACGGAGCATCAAGGAAAAAAGATTGAAACGGTTAGAGAATTAACCGAGGATGAAATGGAGTTCCTTGATTATGAATGTGGCGAATGGGTATATGACCAGAAGCATAATACATTATTTTGAAATTAGGATTGTATTAATTATTTACTTATTTTTATAGTATGAGATTAGGATATGCATGTATGAATATGGCTCTGACTAACCCGAAGCGTGGTTCCGGTCGAGATAGAGTAACTACCTCCCGGACCGCGCGTAAGGCGACCTGGCAAGCCAAAGGTATTAGCTATTTAGGAGATTTAGCTCTTCTTAATGCTATTGATTTGTTAGAGTATCTAGAATGGAACGAAGAGCATGATATCAAGCTGTTCCGTGTAGGTTCCGAGCTCTTTCCTTGGCATGACCAATATGAGCTCCATGACCTGCCTCAGTATAACGAGATTCGAGATGTGCTCCGAGAGGCCGGTGATTATGCTCGTGCCCATGGCCATCGATTAACTACGCATCCTGGACCTTACCATTGCCTTGCTTCGGCTCGCGAAGATGTTGTTGCTAAGTCTCTTATAGGTCTTGAGCGTCATTCTGAGACTTGGGATCTTATGGGCTATGAGCCTTCCTTTGAGAACAAGATCAATATTCATATCGGTGGCGCGTATGGCGAGCCTGAGGTAGCAGCTGCTAGATGGCGTAAGAATTGGCTTAGGTTATCCGACCGATGTCGAGCTCGATTAGTTGTAGAGAATGATGATAAGGCTAGTTTATATTCTACTCAGATGCTATATGATTTGATCTATAGCGAGTTAGGAGTTCCTATTACGTTCGATTACCACCATCATAAGTTTCATTCGAGTGACCTTAGCGAAGAGCAAGCGCTTAAGTTAGCTTCGACGACTTGGCCGGATGATGTTCGTCAATGTACTCATTATTCTGAGTCTAGGCGTGATGAGTATAGACGTTTGTTAGAAGCTGCTTGTGCCAAACATAATATTCCGTTAGATGAATTAGAGAGCTGGCCTTCCTTTAACGAGATTGCGATTAGCTTTAACAAGACCAAAGTGCAAGCCCATTCTGATTATATTATCGATCGGATTGATCCATATGGATTAGATATCGATATCGTAGTCGAGGCCAAGGCCAAAGAGCAAGCGATTCTTAGGTATCGCGATATTTATAATAGTAATCCTACCAAGGAGTTAATTTTAGAAAAGGAGTTTTAACATGGGACAAGTAAGAGATAAAGACGAAATCTTGCGTCGGTTAGATGAGGCAGATAATATGTCACAAATGATTGTCGATCTAGCAAGTAAAAAAGCTATTGATACGAATGAAGCTGTAAGGCGGTTAAATGAAATTAGACGTAGAATCCAATTTGCAATGGAGCGTATTAGCATTCAATAATTTATTTTCCGGAAGTAATGGAACGTAAACTACTTCCTATACTAGTAATAATATCTGCCGTAGCTGTTTCATTATCAGCCGCGTTCTATTCAGTTACTGGATTAGGTAAAATGTTTGCTGGTGCTAGCATGCAGGTTATTATTATGACTAGCACCCTCGAGATAGCTAAGCTAGTAGTAGCTTCATTATTATATCAGTACTGGGATAAGTTAGGTAGATTCTTAAAGACATATCTAACAATCGCAGTGGGAGTATTAATGATTATTACTTCAGGTGGTATATATGGTTACCTATCAGCCGCCTATTCCGAAACCTCTAATAAACTAGAGGTGATAGATAAGAATGTAGCCGTATATGACCTTAAACGAAGCCGATACCAGGTTCAATTAGATGATATAGGTATTGAAAAACAATCATTATCAGAAAGTATTAAGGAATTATCCAAAGGCTTATCCAATAATGTAATACAATATAAAGATGAAGATGGTAATATTATTACTACAACTTCAAGTGCAACGCGTAAGGTATTAGAGCGGCAGTTAGACGATTCAAAGGCACAGCGAGATAAATTATCATTGCGAGAAGAGGCTTTAACAGATTCTATAACTCGGATTGACTTAATTAAATTAGATATGGAAACCGATTCTGATATAGCAGCTGAGATCGGTCCATTAAAGTATATTGCTGAATTAACAGGTAAAACAATAGACCAGGTAGTAAATTGGTTTATAATTGCATTAATGCTAGTATTTGATCCATTAGCAGTAGCATTAGTAATCGCTGCTAATACTATATTTTATAACACTAAAAAAGAAGATATGTTAGAAGAAAAAATTACTCCTACAGAATTTGATGAGGATGATGCTTTAGATCAAGTCTTAAATAGCATGGTCGAAGATATCGATGAAGAGGCACCTCTCATCGAGGAAAATGTAATCGAAGAAAAAGAAGTTAAGCCGGTAGTACCGACTAAAGCAAGAAGCGTATCTAGTTACTAAATCAATAAAAAGTTATGGCAAAAAAATCAAAGTATAATTTCAAAACAAAAACTATCAATGGCGATCGTCATATGATATGTCGTGGCTCTGATAAAGAGGATAAATACTTCAAGTATACATTATGCGACAATTATGTTAAAGCTAGTGATGGTGTAGTGGCTATGTTATGCTCTTCCTGTGTTTCAAAGCATTTGGAACTTTAACATTAATTTGTTATATTGTTTATTAAATAAAGATATATGAAACTAACAGCTGAACAAATACAAGAGAATTGGAACCGCTTAAGAACTATTATAAACGAAGAGTTTCCAGATAGAGCTGAGGCTCTAAACGTTATATATGATGAATTTGAAGAACGCATTATGTTAATGCCTGCTTCAAGTATGGAACATTTCCATAATGCATTTCCAGGCGGCTATGTAGACCATATATTACGTGTATATGATTGTGCCGCTACAGTTTATAATTCATGGGAAGCAATGGGATCGGATATGTCTGGATATGATATGAACGAACTTAAGTTTGCTGCTATTCATCATGATCTCGGTAAAGTAGGTTGGCCAGGTAAGAATGGTGAAATATATATTCCAAATGATTCCGAATGGCATCGTAAGAACCAAGGACGCATCTATAAAGTAAACCCAGAGAACCCATTTGCAATGGTACCTGATTTAGGTTTATGGATGTTACAGCAATATAATGTAAAAGTATCTTGGAATGAATACCAGGCTATTCGTATCCATGATGGATTATATGATGAATCGAATAAACCATATTATATATCTAGATTTCCAGATTCCAGATTAAGAGTTAGTTTGCCAATTGTATTGCATCATGCAGACCATATGGCATCCGTTATAGAATATGAAAGATGGAAGACGGGTAGTAGTAATGCACCTAAAAAGGCACCGGTTAAAAAAGTAAATGCTAAATCAATATCATCATCCGATAATAAAGTTGATGATATCTTTAAAGGGTTATTTGAATGATAGAATGGGCACTAGGTATAGTAT
>UEXM01002602.1_pt1 | contig 12559 bp, 5 predicted proteins | sample 1796661 | NCBI WGS metagenome assembly UEXM01 (sample SAMEA4772469, study PRJEB27181) | metagenome | reverse complement strand
ACCCATACCGATCAGAGCAATCACGATTCCAAGTTCAACATAAAAACCGAGATCAACTGATTTTAATAAGTCCATATGTACAACAATCCTTAACTTATATTATTTTGAGATGTAGTAGTATTTATACATCCGGCACATCGTGTTTTATACTTTAGTCGTCAAAATCGATTCTAATTACGATATTAGAAAGTATGCCACCACCGGGCATCATCTCGCCACCCTGATCCATGAACATTGCATTGGAGTCTTCGTGCATGTGCAAGAAGAAATCATTCTTACCACCGGCCTGATCTTCGAATGGTATTTCTAGATGGATTGATTCATTGAACGGAGTTACAGCATGTATTCCCTTATCACAGTTATCTGGGAAACCCATGTTTCCGTTGGTTGAAGACAACATTGTCAGCGCCATGTGCCAACCAAAATCGATCGAGGGTCGTTCTGGAATCAATGAACATCCAGCGATACCAGGTCCATTTTGTCCTCGAACGTAAGCACTCGATCCAGTTTCGGGTGGAGTTCCGGCCGGATCAAGACGCAAATCTCCAAATATGTGGATTGTTCCGCTGCCCTGTATGAATTGTCCGTTTGGGTTTCCAAAGACTCGACCGGGCATCAATCCCTCATTGAAAACAGGTGAGGTGAATGCGTCCGGATTGTCGAAGAGATCTTCTGTTATGAACACATGTGAGTGATCCATAGTAGGATTGGCACCATCTTCTGTACCCCACCCATTCATCTGACCTCCGGGAAGTTTTTCTAGATCCGGGTAATTTGTTATTGTTATACTTCGTTCGGTGGATTGACTTTCTTGTTCTGCCTGATTTAGATCTTTTCCGGGGGTTATTGTAAACGAGAATGATACTGGTACGTTAGCAGTCCAGTTTTTCATGCTATCGTTTAAATGTACACGCAATGCGTCATCTGTAGTTTTTGCTTTCTGACGACCCGAAGCATCATAATCTTTTCGAGCATATCCAAATATAGCAGGAACACACCAATCAACAGGCAAATCCGTTTGATCTCTACCCTCGTTACAGGTTACAAGAAGATCTTCCATACTTCCGTAGCGATCCTTTAGTTGCTTATGTAAATCGAATTCTTCTTGTGATAATGGCCAGAAGAAATTACCATTTTGCACCGGGACGTTTCCTGTTTGTGGGTATGCTGGATCGGTTCCAGGCCCGGATACTAATCTATCAATGTTTTCAATTCCACCTGAAAAACTAAATTCCGTTCCTAGATTATTGAAATGTCTATGTCCAATTGTAACTTTTTGGTTTCCGGCAAAAATGAATACTTCCTTTTTCCAACACCCATCTTTTTCTAGTTCAAATGTGTCTCCATACGAGGTATTACGATTTGGAAGATTTCCCTCACCATTATATCTGTTTTTATTTTTTCTTGCCTGTGTGTTCTGGACATATTGTCCATCACCACTGTTATACCCACGACCTATGATATTGATAGGAAGGGTCATGTAGATATCATCCCAAGTTACGGTTCTTTTGGGAACTATTACAACCGTGCATTCTATATTATCTTCGTTGAACTTGTATGTTCTTTCCAAATACCCAATACCACCCAACTCAGAAACTCCATCAAACGTAGACGGAACATTTTGTGAATTTGAATATTGCAAATCAGTGGGTTTTGCTAAAAAGTTACGATTGAAGTGTTGTTTATGAACTAAAGTTCCGATGTGATCCGGGTCAGTGCCTTCAGTCCATTCTGCTGTAGCACTGTCTGACGAAGGTTCTGCCCATGCATAACCACAGCCATCCTCATCTATTGCGTCATTCCATACTTGACCTAGATTCGGATTATTTACATCATCCTCCTGTTTATATCGTTTCATATAAATTTGATTCGAACCCATCCAACCTTTTCGACGACCACATAAGACTGATCCATTTTCTGGTGTGGTTAGCAAACTAAAACCACCTCCAGCAGACGGACCCAATGCCCACATGTATTCTGGATCGTGTCCGTTGTTTATCCTGTTATTCCAATCAGCATCTTGATTACTTGGATTCCATCCATCAGTATGGATATGACAGTAATACTTGTCTGTTTTTACAGACACACCACCCAGATCTTGTCTGGTGGCAGAGGTTTCATTACCTGCTGTATTTTTCTGATTGGTTCTCACTACAATTTGATTTTCGTTATATACAACAAAACTAGGCCATAATTTAACAAAAGATCCATTGATATGTGCGGGTAGTGGACTCGGCAATTCATTAGGTATTGAATTTGGTGATATTCCAAAGTTTGCATACTTTGGACCTTGTGTTTTATCTAATGTATCATCCTCTTTATCCATCCAATCAGATGTTGCTTTCCTTGGTGTGTTGATATCATACGATGGATTTACTCCCCTATTACCAAGTCCTTTAAATTGGCCGTCAGATTTCAGATCGAAATTTTCACGAAATCTAGTTGGTGAGTATGGATTGTCAAGTGATGGATTCAGTTTATTTTTAATATAATCCCTTTTTCCAACAAAACTAACATCATCTCCGTTGTCTTCATCGAAGTTGAAAGAAACACCATAAGGATCTGTAATATTATGTTGCCACTGACGATACATGTCGTTCCAGTTTTCGTAGTTTCTCCCAGTTGTCCATGCAACTAGACTGTGACACGCCTCCATCACTGGAATGTCTATAGTATCACCATAAGAATTGCCTATGAACTCCAAGAAACGACGAGGGGAAGTTGCCCAACAAGAACCATCAACTCTTGAGTTGTAGTCATTAGATCCAGCAACAGAACCATCCGGTTCAATTACGATTGTGTGATTCCAGTAATCGGTTAGATCATTTATCTGACTCTCATAATCACGCAGAGTTAGTTCATTTATGGCAAGAACGTCATCACCCTCACCGTTCTCTATTATCTTGTCTCTTCTTTTTAGTAAGTAACCACGGACTTCGGTTAATGAGTATATCGCAAACAAACAGTAAATATTACAATATCCACCAGACTCTTGCCAGACAGGAACATTGTGATTGTACCTATTATCTGATACTTTTATATTTCTGAGAAAAAGAAAATCTATCGCACTATCGTTAAAACATGCTGCTGCTTTGGCTAACGCAATCCACGCATGAACCCATTGGTTGTGAGCAGAACACAGTAAGTATCCCGCGTACCTCTCAAGGTGATTCATTACACCGATTTTTATTATCTGTTTAACTTCCTCTGCATCTTCTCCGGTAAATATATCATCCTCCGTAGATCCAATATCCTCCCAAACATCGAGCAGTGGAACGATCGTGTTTGTAGTAAATGCAAGTGCGCCACCTCTGTAATCGTCGTTCCAATAAGGACTGTCTCCATTTTGATCGAACTGCATCAATTGATGTAGGAGAGCGAGAACAAGTCTATTTCGAATACCAGCATTCTTATAAAAAGGATTTGCATCACGAAGGAATCCTAGACCCAAGTCTTCTCTGGTATCACCAAGAGAATACATTCTGGCAAGAGGGGCCCCCAAACCTGAAGTAGGTCCGAGACGAGGAAATGCCTGATCTTTCCAGTTGGAATAAATGTTTCCCTCTGCATCATGAAGATATCTAAACACACTGGCGTATGGATTTCCTAACGAATTGGGATTTCCTAACGCATCGAGATCCGCCCCATCAAGTTTAATATCTTGATGTAAGTTTTTATGCCAGTTCCAAAAAACACCAAACCAAGGAGAAGTCGGATCCATATTTTGTTCGAATATGTGACATGGTAGGAACTCAAACAATCCCGGTTTTACAACAGCATTGCTAAGTCTATTTACCTTATCTTCACCCCAATACTTAGTAATTTCAAAATCGACGATGACTGGATCGATCGACACCAGCGCCGTAGCGAAATCATCATTGAGATTCTGCCTGATTGACGCTTGCATTGCTCCGGCGTAGTCCCACGAATCGCCTTCTAGATCTATACCGGGCCGTCCAACCCAATAGGGATCATCCGATGTATTTACAAGGCCTTCATCAACGACAAGTAGTTTATAATCTTGTCTTGCTTGTTTTATGTACTGCCACGCAGATCTTTGATTAGCATTCAAGAATGTAATTCTTTGAGAATCCCAAGGATAGACTTCCAAGTCTTCGTCGTATTCGTAACTAATTCCATTGTTCAGTCGTATCGCAGTGTTCCTATCAGAACATAGAATAAGAGGAACATCCGTTGCACCATGCCTGAGATAGTTTGTCGGTGGTTTAAAATCATCCGGTTCCCTATCCTCTACTTCTGTTATTTCATGTGTCTCTACCATCAAAGCATTTGCGTGATCTGTAGATGATCCATCACCATCATCCAAGTTAACCCAGTCAATTCTATACACCTGTCGAAAACTCTCGTTTCTCAGGTGTTCAGGTCCAGAGATCGAGTAATCTAATGTTAGAGAAGGTGTATCAGAAGTTTCATGAACTGCCCAAGATCTTCTACGTTCACCAGTTTGTGTGAGGGTTTCCTCTATATTAAATTCTTTGATAAGTACATCGTCTCCACCCACGACATCTTTAAATATTTTTACATTAAACCCAGCAGATCCAGAGAACATGTCTCTTGCCTGGAACCATTGTTTTAGTCCTGCATTTGGATCTGTATGATCTATAATCTGCGGCGGAAGCGAACAAAAGTAAACAGAACCGCTTTTTGCTTGTCTATCATCTTTCTTACAAAGATCAGTAAATCCCATATCACCTTTCCACCCGTAGGGTAAAGGCGGATCTAAGATCAACTCAACGGTACTCATTCTTCCTTCGCTGTTTATAGATGCGTATACCGTAACTATTCGTATTTGGTATATCCCACCAACTTCCGAAGCAGGAACATCAACAGAAAACTGTACAGATTCACTGGCCCCTCTAGGAAATATTGCTTCGTGTTCTGGGTACTTGACAGGCACGGGAGGAGATGCATCAGGTTTACCATAACTAGGTCCGTGGAATACAGTTGGATCTTTGTAATCAACACACTCCAAAAATTCTTTGTGTATGAGTCTACCTTCCGGATCCAAAACTTCTATATTGTATCCCGGAGCAGAGTTAAACCATAATGCTTCGAAACTTAGTGTAGCGTTAAATGCATATCCACTCTCGTTATCAACGAAGAATGAATAACCGAAGGAGGGCATTGAGTGTCTGTTTTCTGGTAATTCTGCCATACTCTATTTATCCTTCTAGAATGTCTTATGGATTTGAGTTAAGAACATAATCACAAAGATCTCCGGGACCAACCGTCCCACCATTAATATCATCCACCATCGAACTGCTAGACCATGAAGTTACAGAAACAATTAAACCTTTACTTCGTAATGTATCAACCAGTTTTTTGAATTCTGAGAATACCATGAGTCTACCGTTCGGGATTTTTCCACTTTGACTATTATTAACCCACGGTTCCGTAATCAAGGACTGAAGGTCAAGAACCGCATGATGTTCGGTTGTTGCTGGATCTAGATCCCATGTGGTAAAGTCAATAACAAACTGAGAACCTGTATTAATCTTTCCATAAAATTCTCCATCGACTTGAACACCAGAAGAAACGGGAAACAATCCCCATCCCTTGTTTTTGGTATAATCCCAAGTACCATTTAATTTCATTCCGCCATCTGGATCACGGGGAATCAATTCAAATATTTGGTTATCAGTTCCGACTATATCAGCGATGGTTTTTATTCGTTGATCGCCCGCCAGATAATCACTTTCGTTGTTTTTTCTGGCGATTCTAGTTCCTGCATCAAACGAAGCATTATCAAAACCACATTCAGAAAGAATATCCCACTGACGTTGCCATTCATCTGCTGGATATACCGATGGTTCTTTTTCTGATCTTGCCCATCCCGGTGCAAATGCTAAGAGATTATCATCGATGGAATCTTTGCTCGGTGTTTCATATGCTTGACCATAACCTAAATAACAAAATACTTCTTGAACACCGGCCGCCCTCAACGCATCTGTAGCAACTTTCCACGAAGAAACCTGATCTCCTCTGGCCTCCTCACCGGGTAAACCATTTGGTGTGAATGGAGTAGGATATGTGTTTACAAGACCTAGTTCCGTATCTTGTCCAATTTGAAAATTATTAGCACGAGTATCGTAGGAATTTACCTGATCGACAAGCAAACCTGTACCGGCCTTGTTTGTGTAGTATCCCTGATTGTCTTCGTTACTTCCGCTTAGAGGTTCCCCTGCCACAAACCCAGCAGGATTTCCAATCATCACACGATTAAACATTCTTCCACCGGAAAGGGCCTTGTTTATAATCTGTTGTTGCACATAAAACAATCTACCATTTTGCTCGGGGTTCTGTAGAGCAGAAACATTACCAAACGCTGGGGTATGTAACCAATCCGAACGACCACCATCCACCCCACCTGCTATTCCGTAAGATTCTCTGAACCCAGAGAAAGATGCAAAGTAGTTGATGTAGAATGGTGATCGATCTATAGTACGAGAAGATGGTATGCCCTCAGGACGAGAAATTTTCGTATAGTCTTTAGTAGGCGCCCATTGTCCGTATGATCTGTACTCCGAATACCCAACTTTGTTCTGTTCTGATGGAGGATCGCTATACGGTGTGCCAAACTCAGGGGGCATTTGAACATTAAGTGCTGGTATCTGATTAGCACTTCCAAACATCGTATTGTCGGGTCCAAACAACCAAAATCTACACAATCCAAGATTTGTGTTGTTTACAATATAGTCTTGCATGTACATGTAAACTGATAATGGCATTAGACATCCACTAGAACTGTCTTCCTCGGTTTGCGTATACCAGTCACTGTCACTGTAATATGGTTTGTTTATAAGATCTAGGTGACCTCTCCAATCAGAACAAGGTTCGGCATTGATGCTGGCCGGATCATTGAACTTACCGTTCATCATCGTAGTGTTTCTGCCTGGAATTCCAAATGACTCCAGAGCATCAATCCATGCCATCCATGTATCTTTCCTATCTGCAAACGGAGCAGGATAAAAATCGGCAAATGTACCGCATGTTTCATACACTTCGTCCATTGTTGCATGGTCGAGTCCGTCGATTCCGTCCATAAGATCACCACTCTGAACTCTCATTGTGTCTAATATGAACTGACGGATCTCTCCTTCGTTCATAGATTTGAATACATCTGCACCGAGAGATGTACTGGCAAATCTATAGGGTAAGTTATAGTGTGAGAATTTACCCGTCAATTCTAGATCATCATTAACAGTAGATGTAAAATCAGAATGTAACCCCTTCAACCAAACCCGTATAAAAATATTTGCTTTCTCGGTTGCCTCTGCTCGTCGAGTGGTTTCGTTCCAACGAAAATAAATGTTATTCTCTAATTGATTGTTATTAATAGTAAAACCATTTTGAACTCCATATTGATAAAACCCAGCAAGATGAAATCCGAAACTAAAATGGGCATCTGCATTTTTTATTTCTGGATCTGAAGCATAAAGAGAAACTTCACTCATGACCAATCCCCGCTCCGCTTGCTTAAATCTTATATTTGCGGCCATAAGATCCCGCCATATATTTTTTAACTGAGTCAAGTGTGTTTCAAAATCTTTATCTGACATTTCATTTAAGGTTGTTCTTCCTACGTTGCGATCCATCCAATTAACAGTCACACCATTAACATTAGTGGTTGCTTGTGAATCACTTATAGTTGAGGGTAAACTATTTCCATATTTCGAGACATTGAGAGTGCCAGGTTCCGGATCCCCGTCCCAATCACTTCTACTAGACATTTCAAAGTTATAATCTATATTGGCTACCATATAAGATCCAGCAGTCTCGTAGATTCCGGCAATCCTGTTTACAGGAACTATATCGTCATCATTTGATCGTCCATCTAGACCTGTAGTATAATATCTATCGGAAACAACTGGCGATTGTTTTGTAACCTCTACCTTATACTCAATTGCAACGGGGGTTGGGGTTTGAATCCAGTCAAAATTATCTATAAATCCACCTTCTGTATTGAATTCTCCGGATCCTACATCGATGGAATCAATAACAATCCACGATTGCTCTCCCGTTCTTCTGCCATATAAAGTATATAAGATTGCGTTTGGAACCTCACGAAATGATATCCTGTTAGTCAATCCCAAATCTGTGACGACTAATGCACCTTCGTTAGATGATAACGTATCTACAAAAATGTTTCTATACCATGTCATGGAAACTGAATATCCTCATCCTTATCGATGTCTGGTTCATCTTCTTCTGCTGCTGTATCACAACCCGGATCTTCTGGATCTTCGTCACCACCCTCAGTGCTTCCCGGACCGGTTTCTGTATCTTGTATTATATCTATGAGTTCTTCTGGAGCAAGTGGTGGATCTGGATCTAAAATCTGGACCGGATCATCGTCTTTTTCTTCTATCGGAAAAACTGGAACTGAAAATGGAGGTATCACCATAGAAGCACATTCGGTTGTGTAATAAGAACAAGAATCTATCACTCCATTTTGAAAAATCACGTTAATATTATCACCCTGTCCATGCCACCATACAACTGGATTTGACGCGAATGGTTCCACTGGACTACCTTCACCTGCGTGCCAGACATGAATGATAGAACTTCCCTTATTATAACTACTTGAAAGTGGATCATTTCCAGCGGCATCTGTTCCGGGATCCAGATAGACTAGTGAGTCTTGGTTCCAGTAGTATTTTTCATAATCATATCCTGCTTCGATTGTCCAAGGAAAGTATGATATCACCCAGACAGGAAACCCGAACTGGAAAATCTCGGTCAAATCAACAGCGGCGTCAGAACCGACTCCGGGATGAGTTCCATCAGCATTTGGTGGCATATGTCCAAAACCAAACCGTCCATTCTGTTCCCCTGGCGCCCCGATCGCGTGACGACCGTGGAAAGGATCTGATGCCATTGTCGGGGATCCCGTGCTGGGATCTGATTGGGACGTAAACCACTTCGCCAGAACGCCGTCCGCGAGAATCGCTTCAAAAGTATTATCCTCGGGAGTTGGCCTTCCATCGTTCCACTCGATCGGCATATTTCCCGACGAATTCGTTTCACAATTATACATCCAGTTACCATTCTCTATGTCTCTATGATCCCCATTTCTATCTAAAATTAATTTAAAGTTTCCGGATGGTGGCAGTCCCTGTCCAGTTGAATCAATTTCGTAATTTACTAAAGGTGCTATCCCGCCAGCAAATGTTGCATCTCCCTGATTACCAGATTCATCCCCATCTCCAGCACCTTGGAATGATGCAATCATCCCAACATTAGTAATCAAGGTGAAATTTCTTCTAGAAGATCCAAATCGTCTTGGTGGAACATATCTACCTGTTTCGTTATCAAGAAAAAGCAAATCAAATAAGTCTTGTTTAAACTGAAATGGACCCGAATCATTTACAGAATACGAAAAATTTAGACCTATTTTTGTTGTTCTGTATCTCTTTATTTTGTGTAGTGTTTCATACATGTGACTATGAAGTCCACCCGCCCATGAATTGAGTAACACAGGTTCAACCATCTGATTCGGATGACTCGATCCGTCATCATCGATCGGTTCATCTGGATCAACACAAAGACAACCGCCACCATGTCCGTATCCGTCGAATAGACTGAGTACCTTGAACCTATTTCCATTTTCATTTTTGGGTATTTGATTTAATGCGTTTCTTCCTGATTCATAGTTCCATCCAAGTTTAACAAAATCACCGCTTTCATCGGCCAGTCCCGCAGGAATAGTAAAATTATGCCATGCTTCGATTCCACTTATATGGCCATTCATTGAGGACACTCGATTGAACCGTACCGCTCGGTATCCATTTCGATCCACATGCTCCGTTTGGAGTGTTGTAGCAGCACCGTGATAAGGATTCAGTAAAAAAGGTCCGCCGGGTCCGATCGTTTCACCGTCATCAAAATCACCTCTCTGGATCATGAATGGTTCACTTCTCCATTTGCCCTGGTCTTCCACTCGGGGTTCGACATTCACATTTCCATTAAAAGGATTTCGCTTAAAAAAATCAACATCTTGCCAAACCATTTGGTGCATGTCTTGGTAATATAAAGTACCATCATTCTTCAATGCCCACACACATATTCCCTGTGTCCCCACCCCACCGCCGGATGCCCAACAGTTCACAAAATCTACGTTATCAATAACGACCGGAGTGCCAGTCTCGTCGATCCAAAAATGATCCTCCAGATCTTCTTTGTCGAAATATACAACTTTCATATCTTGATCGGTGTTCATATCAAACAAGTCTACACCTGTTGATCCTGATTGAACAATACGAATAGTTCCATTCGTATCCAATGTCATAATGCATTCATCTGCGGCAACACAAATATGTTTTAATTCTATAGATCCATCAAAACCAAATTCGGCCGGATCATCTTGCCATATTTCGAAAATTCTAGGATCTGCTCCATTAGAAAGAATGGGCCCAGTATTGTTAAACATTCTGGGTTGTGCTGGTTTGAAATTATAACCTGTTCCCAATGATCTAAGTTTACCACTTTGGTTGATGTAATATCCTTCATGAAATGCGGCAGAAAACGTATTTTGGTTTGAACCTTTAACTCTGTTATCCGCAGGATCATACCACTGGTACTGGTTCCATATAGGTCGTTTTGGTGGTGTTTCACCAACTTGAAGATCTTGTGTCTCGAATGGTGACGATAGAAAAGTTAAATTTGTATCTGCGTTCTTTCCAACCGCACCACCTCCAACCATCATTCCTTGAGTTCCTTCCCTGACTATGTGACCCGCAGTCAGTCCACCATTAGATTCTTCCGAGTTCCAGAATGGCCAGACCGGAAATGTTGAATCTATTCCGTTTGGATCATTATTCAATAGACCAGTAAATCCATAGATATCACTGTCAGTATATCTTAGCGGAATAAATCGTGGTGTAACAAAAGAGGACATATTATCCGAGTCTCCCGATGACGTTTTGTGCTTCTGTTGCTCTCTGTTCGGTCGTTCCTGCTTCGCTTGCAGACATTGCGAGCAATCCTCCACTACCCAATGATTGCTGAATACTTGCGATCGCATTCTTTGATGAAGCAGATACAGTATCTGTTGCACCTTGAGCAAACTCCGTAATGCCCGACTGTACTGATCTGACAGCATTTCCTACTTCTTGTGCGAGTTCATTTGCCTTTGTTTTTGCTTGGTTGATAGCATCGGCGCCTGCCTGTGCAAACGGAGGTGCTTCTGGTAACTCAGGAGTTGATATAGTAAATGATCCTGTTGGTGATTGTCCCTGCACTAACGACTTTAAGGTATCCAACTTTTCCTGAAGTCCCGGTTTGGCAAACTCTTCAAACAACTTACCGGTCCAACACGGATTTGAACTAACAGCAGCAATAAGAGTATTTGCAGTTCCATATTTTTGAACCATCTCTCTCATAGAACTGATATTATTTTCTGTTTGACTAATGATGTTCTGTGCGCCATTTTTAGCGTCTGTTAGTTCCTGTGCCATCTGTGTCAACTCTTGAACAAGTTCATTTTCCTGAATTTGTCCGCCGGTAAATCTACCAAGAGTCTGTTGGAGTATATCATTAGACGCACCCACAGACTGCATCAGTCCAACTCCACCTTCTTCAAACATCAATCCAAAGTTTTGTCCGAAATTATCTTCGATGACATCCGCTCCCGGAAGTCTGAGATTTGCTTTCATACTATTGAACGTATCAGATAAACTTACAATGTTATTCTGATTAAATGCGTTAGCATCAGTTGTATTGACTGAACCTGAAATTCGATTTGTTGCATCTTTAACCTGATCAACAACGACATTTGTTTGCGACAGCACGTTGTTAATATTTTGCAATGCTGCAATAGTTGAATCTTGTAGACCACCAGCACCACCTGCGGGTGGTTGACTATCTAAGATATTGCCGATCACAGAAGCATTTTCACCTGCAACTATTTTTGCTGCGTCAATAATCGAACCAACTGGGTTTTGAAAGGCACCACCAGTCATCACATCATTAATAATGTCCAGAGATGTTTGTCCAAGATCTTGTGTCTTGGGATCACATTGTGGATCATTGGGTATGAAGTCGCTCGCACTTAATGGCATTATCCGGCCCTCACAGTTCCTGAACCTGTAGCAGAATGTCCACATGATGCAGAATCACCTGCACGACATACTGGTATTCCACCAACACGAACCTTACCAGATCCCGTTACTATAACGGGGGCAGTGTGTTGGTTAGGACAATCTCCACCGCAGTGATTCATAATCCCACTTCCCACATGTGCAACCGGACTTCCGTTAACTCTAACTTGTCCGTTACCCGATATGATTGTCGCTCCTGCGGTATCTCTACCGACTCTTGATATTCCTGGCATGATATCACCTCCAGTTTATTTATACGTCAACCAAACGCCTTTACGATTACTTTTCCGTTTGCACCATCAGCACCTGCGGTGGCCACCGATGAAGCACCACCACCGCCACCGCCACCGGGAACGTCTCCTGCATTAGCAGCAGCACCAAATGACCCGTTCGATGTTGCTGCACTACCACCATCACCACCATCGGGATCTGCACCAGCA
>UEXM01002302.1_pt1 | contig 12569 bp, 2 predicted proteins | sample 1796661 | NCBI WGS metagenome assembly UEXM01 (sample SAMEA4772469, study PRJEB27181) | metagenome | reverse complement strand
ATAAAAAAGTTTTTACCAAAAGAGTTTGGAGATAACGTGGTTGTACCTGCTGCTATTGTTAAGAAGGTGGGGAGTGACTTTGATATTGATAAACTTTCAATCTATCTTAAGAATGTTTTCTATTTAAATGGTAAACTTAAACTTGTTCCTTTCTACGGATTTGGACAACAAGCTAAAGATAAGTTTGCTGCTATGTTTGATAGTGGTAAGTTATTTAACAAGGATCAACAAAAACAACTAAAGGACTTACAACAGTTGAAAGACTATGAGTTGTCTGGAATGCTTGACACAGCTGAAGGTGAAAGATTTAATGCATTGTTTGAAGCTCTTGGTGTAGGTCAAGATGAAGATGCTCTGTCTATACTAGTTGAAGAACTAAAGAAAGATGGTGTAAGAGATGCAGTGGTTAACAGAATGTATAAGCAATCTTTAGAGAACGAGTTTATACAATCTTCTGAGAATCTAGTAAGCCATCCATCAAACTTTCAAAGACTTACCACACCTAACTCTGCTGAACAATTAAAAAAGATATCCAAAACTATTGTTGAGAAAGTGATAGGTAAAGAGTTTGATTACACTAATGTAGATAACATGCTTGACAGAAGGTTCATGTCTAGATTAAGACAAGCTTTTGTATCAGGTAAACAAGCTATTGGTATTGCTGCTGTTCAACAAACTATACATTCTCTTCTTCAAAGATCTGCTGTTTATATTGATGATAGTAAACTTAATAGAGTGGATTACGATGATGCAAAATTCTTAGGTGATGCTAAAATTACTTTCGAGAATTATAACAAGGTTACAATAGATGGACAAGAATACCCATCGCTGTCTGGTGTAAATAATGCAGATGGTCAACTTATCTCTGATATACTTGGACAGTTTATTGATGGATATGTAGATATATCTAAAGGTCCATGGATTATGGAGATGGGTGCTACACCAAACGTAGCATCAACATTTACCTTCCTTGTACAGATAGGTGTACCAGTAGACACTGTAGCTTATTTTATGAACCAACCAATTATTCGTGATTACTTACAATCAATTGAGAATGCAGGATATAAGTTCTTATTTATAAACGACTTTGTAGATGAGACTATAAATAAATATGGAGGAAAAACTAAAGGTTTACCTACACAAATACCTAGTAAAGATTCTCTACTTAATTCATTAGGTAAAACAGAATTTACTGCTAAAGAAAACCTAGAGCAGGTATTTATGCTTCAAGAGTTTTTAAAGTATGCTAAGATGGCTAATCAATTATACACAGTTACACAAGGTACTAATTGGGACACATCAAGGTTTAATGATCCGTATCTTGTATTTAAAAAGAATGAACAGTTCAACAAAGCAAAAGACACTATTATATCTTCAGCAGATAATATATTAGAAAACTCTTTTATTGGAAACCAAGCTGATAGAATAAACGATTCTAGAAATGCTCTTTCAAACTTTCTTCTATCAGATAGAGGTGAGGTTAGAACTGTGTTAGAAAAGGTTCTTAAACCTTATATTAGTTTACCAAATAGAACATTTATTACAGTGGCTAGAAAAGCTGTAAATGATTTATTTGATTGGGCTGTACAAACAGATCAAGGACTTAACTTACAGATACAAAAAACACTTCTTTCAGATAAAGGTGTGGCTTCTCAAGTAGTTACATTTATCGATGAGGTTAAGAAAGATGCAAAGCATCCTTTATATAATAATCATGTAATTGATCTTCTTCAAGTGCAACCTTCTAGACTTGGAGGTGAAACTACACCAAGTAATGTATCTCTTAAAAATACAGATAGTAAAGCATATGATCAAAATAATATTATATATGCTTTCCGTGATTTAAGAGAAGCACTTAAAGATGAGACAGACTTGTATGACAAGATAGTCACTCTAGCTGTTCTGCAGTCAGGACTTAGTAGTTCACCTATATCATTTACATCACTTATTCCTTACGAGGACTTTGCAAGAATATACAATAAAACCTTGCCTAAGATAGAAAATTTAAGTAACTTGGACGACTTCTATGAACTTGGTATATTCCAAAGAAACAATTGGAATAACGATGATATAGTTCCAAACAAAGAACTGTATCTTATGTTTGGACAGTACGGTCCCTTCTATCCTTCCTTAGGATTTAGTGGTTATAATAACTTAAAGAACGCTATGAAAGCAAATGAGATTCCTAAACTTGTTACTGGTAATGATTTTAACAAGGAGTATCAAGTGTTTACATGGACTAACTATAGCATTTCAAGAGCAGAGAGAAATAGACTGCGTAAACAAGGTGACTACTCTTATAGAAACAAAGGTTTGTTTAAGTTAGTAAAAGATGTAGATGGAGATCCAATTTTTACAGAAGATAAAAAAGGCAGAAGATATCCTATATACAAAGCAATAAATGCTTTTGGAGATAGCTTTAGAGCTAACGAGTTCTATTCAGAAGCTAAACAATCTATTATTGATAATGGTATGATGAAGGTGGATGAGGTGACAGATGGTCAAATAGTAGGAGTGTATGATAATACAATACAAACTTCAAAGTATAATAAAGCTATTACAGGACCGCTAGAAATAACTGTTACAAAAGATAGAGTGATTGTAAATGGCAGAATGTTTGCAAAATCAATAATAACTGCTGAGAGTTTGAAGAACTCTGGGTTCACTGATGAGCAAGCTGGAGAAATAATTAATAAAAAATGTAAAGGCTAATGGCAACATGTCCTAATATAAACTTACCACAATGGAAGGAACTAGTAGCTTCTAGAGGAGAAAACATGGCTTATTTCTTATGGGACACTTACAATGGTGAAGTTCCACAATCAGAAAGTAAACAAGCTATTTTAAGAGCTAGTATAAAATCTATAGACATTCTTAGTTCACAAAAAGCTAAACAAATGTTTGCTAAAGGTGAAAAGAATAACTGGACTTTAGATAAAACCTTAACAGAACTTCAAGTACCTAAAGATCAAAAGGAAATTATATTAGATAAAGGTATTACTAACAGAGAAGAAATCATTACATCTTTATTAGCTGAGAATAGTTTTATTGTTGAAATTGATAAGAAAGACACACCTACGAAATACTACTCTAACTTAACAGTTCCAGGTGGCACTAACTATACAGAGAATGAAATAACTACACCTGATATTACACCTAGTATAAAAGGTCATGCTCAATTTAGTACTGATAAAGGTATTGGTTGGTTTAGAAGTGATGAACAAACTTTTTTAGAAGATAGTATAATTTTAGATGAAGAAGATCCTTTTTTAGACCAAGGAGATAGAAACCCTAGAACAATAAAATCACCTACAGGTAGAACTAATACTCGTAGAATACTAGAAGTACAATCTGATTTATTTCAGAGAGGTAGAGGTAAAAAAGATTTAATCACTAATAAGCAAGTACCTTATGAAAGATTTGTACATGTAGAAACAGGTATTGAATACACTAGGGAAGAAACGTATGATTTAGCTAGGCAAGAGCAATATAAATTAAAAGGTATTTTACCTGATGTTAAGGATAAAAATACTAAAAATCAATTTCTACAACTTCTAAACAAAAAGAATAACTGGGTAACATTCTTTGTTAAATCTATTATACAAGATAGTGCTAAGAAAGGTTATGAGAGAGTCTTATTTCCCAAAGGAAACACTGCTTCTAAGATTGAAGGTCACAACACTTTAGAAGAATTTAATAAGCAGAAGAAAGAAAGATTAAAAAACTCTGAAGATTTATTAAGTCAGAAACAAAAAGAAATAAAGCCTGATCAAAATGGTGATTATATTTTAACTGCTGTAGAACCAGATCCAGAGATAGGAGAAATGTATATAAAGGAAAGAAAATTTAAATCTTTTAAAAAAGCTTTGGATTTTCAATATCAGAATAGTGCATTTGACTTTAAAGGAGAAACTTTAGGTTTTAAAAATATAACACAGCTACAAAATGAAATAAATCAACTTAAACAAGAACTTAAAAGAGTAGAGACAGAAGGGTTTGGTGCTTTAAAACCTATTTATAATTTCTATGAAAATAACATTACTAACATTCTTAAAAAGAATGGTTACAATCCTGTAGAGATTAAGGATGAGTATGATAACACTTGGAACGAAGTACTAATTGCTCCTGCACAAGCAAACGAAACTATACTCTTCCAAAGACAAACTGAACAACCTGCTACGAAAGCATCTTCTGGAATCCTTAATAAGGTGAAAGAAGTAATTAAAAAGATGGGTGTTGATGTGCAACCACTTACCGATTATGCAAGACAAAACCCTGCTATTGATGAGTCTTCTGTTAATGCTGTAGCTGATCTTACAGCTGGTGTAATTGCTATTGCTGAAGGTAAAGAAGATGTAGCTCTTACAGAAGAGATGGTCCATATTGCTACATCTATTATTGAGCAAAAGAACCCTAAGCTTGTTACAGAAATGATATCTAAGATAGGTAGGTTTAAAATATATAAAGATACACTAGAGGCTTATAAAGACTTACCTGCATATCAATTAGAGAATGGTAAACCAAACATTCGTAAGATAAAGAAAGAGGCAGTAGATAAAATGATTACATCTATTATACTAGGTGATACATCATTAGAAGAAGCTGACCAGTCTATCTTTAGAAGAATGTGGGACATGATAACTGATTGGTTTAGAGGACAATACAAGAGAGCAAACATTGATATATTCTCTACAACAGCAGAGACAGTAATAGGTGGTGAGTTTGAAGGAAGTGTTGTTGACCTAGATAGTAAAGAAATATATTATCAAGTTACAGATAAGCAGAAAGACTTTCAAAGAAAAGTGGAAGAGACTAGAGCATCTCTTAGAAAAATAGAAACTAATGAGAAAGCAGATCCTCTATTACTAGATGAGGAAAAAGCTACAAGTTACTATGAACTTCTTGTTAATGGTAAATACGAAAGAATTACCAAGAGGGTAACGGATAGGGTGAAGGCTTGGTATAAGTCACGTTTTGGTTCTACTGGATTTACTGCTCAACAAGATAGAGATAATGAAGTGAAACGTGTATTAGGTACACAGTATCACGAATATTTTGAAGAAGCACATGCTAGATTCTTTAACGAAGATGGTACAAGAAGAGAAAATCCAGGACCACGTCCTAATATTCAAGGTAGTTTAAATAATGATGTATACAATAAGTTAGAAACGTATTACACTGACCTTATTGCATCTTTCTCAGAAAACGGTAAGAACCCATTAGTGTTCTCTGAACTACAAGTGTATGATTCTAAAAATAAAGAGGCAGGTACAATTGACTTGTTGATTGTTGAACAGGATGGTACAGCAAACATTTATGATTGGAAATTCATGAGTGTTGCTAAAGGTGCTGAAGATGTTGCTTGGTTTAAACAAGGTGCATATGACATACAACTTGGTACATATAAAAAGATACTACTTGATAACTACGGTGTAAAAAAAGTTGGTAAGAACAGAGCTATTCCTATCATTATGGACCTTAAGAGAGACAACTTTCAAGATCCAACAAGTCTGTTAAAACTAAAAGGTATAAAAATTGGATCTGTAAATCCAACACAAATAGAACCTCTTACACTTACGCCTGTATCAGAAAAATCTGAAAGTACAGGAGTTGAAGCATTTGATGAACTTATAGAAGACTTGAATGCTATTCAAAGTCAGATATCAGCAACTAAAGCAAATTCTGACGATGAGCGAGAGTTTAAAAGTGAAAGATTAAATATCATTAACAAAGCAATCAGAAGTCTTCAGACACAACAACGTATTAATCCATTGATTGATTCTATTGGAATCATGCAGAGAGCAGGAGAAAATATTATTGCAAAATACAAAACTTCATATGAAGGTAGACCAGCAGATGATAAAGATTTAACAGATGTAGAACTTTCTGAGTTTTCTGCAGAGTTAAGAGAGTATATAGCTTTTTCTAATATATTTGGAGGTATAGCTGATAGAATTGGTGATTATGTATATAATGATACATTAGAAGAACAATCATTGACTGATGAAGAAAAAGTAGAGGTTGCTAATAGAAAAGAAATGCTTAAAAATCTTACTGACCAATCAACATCTATTCGTAAGTCAGGAAGAAATATTGAAAAAATTGCTGGTGAATTTACAGAAAAGTTTATAGGAGAACGTAATCTTGTAACAGGCTTTATGAAACCTGAAAGAATTGTAAAAGGTTTGTCTTCTCTATTTAGAGGAACTTCTGAAATAGGATTGAAAGCCTTAGATATTCTTTATAAGCTTGCCAATCGTGCAATGGGCTTTGCTCAAGAAGATGCACTAAATGAAGTGAATGAGCTTCTTGAAATTAAAGAAAAGCTTGAAGCTAGAGGTGGAGATTTAAAAAAGCTAGTTGAAGGAATTTATCAAAAAGATAAAAAAGGAGCTATTGTAAATAAACTTATATATAGATATCAAAGAAAGTTTTTTGATGAAGTTGATGCAAATGCTGAAGAAGGTAGAAGAAGTAGGAAGTGGCTTAAAGAGAATGTTGACTTGGAAGCATATGATAAAGAAGCTAAGCCAATATTAAAAGAAGCTATACGTAGAATTAAAGAAAGACATAAAGATCAAAAACTAAAAGAAAAACTTAATCTAAAAGAATATCAAAAATGGGACGTTTCAAGAGTAGACTTTATAGGATATAATAACTATGTAATAAAAAGACATCCATTAGAAAAATGGGAAAGTCAAGAATATATTAATCTTAAAAAAGACCCTGAGTTGTTCAGTCTTTACACTTTTATATCTGGTATAAATAAGAAAGCAAAAGATGTAGGTTACATAAATAATGCAGCACAGTCTACCTTTCTACCATTTATAAGAAAAAGCATGGCAGAGAGTTTAGCTTGGGATGGTAGTTTAGGATCTATATCTAACTTTCAATCTAATCTTACTTTAGAACTTGATACTGTTGGATATGGAAACATTAATCAGGTGACTGGTGAGTTAGAAAACTCTATACCTAAATACTACACCACAGACTTTAGTAGACAAGAAGATGGCACTAATGATTATTCTGATGTAAGTTTAGACTTATTTAAGAACATGATAATGTACATTAATCACATGGAGAAGTACAAGTATCTTTCTTCTATAGAAGATCAACTTCTTCTTGTAAAAACTGCTGAACAATTTAAAAAACATTTAAAGACTTCTTCGTTTAGTAAAGCTGTTAGCAAAGACGGAAAACTTGTTGATCAAAAAGGAAACAGTAATAACATAGAAATCATAGATCAATTTTTTAGAAATGTATTATACGGTCAGAAATATGCACTTGATGATTCTGATGTTGAGGTGCCACTTGTTGGAACTGTAACAAGAGGTGTTACAAAAGTAATTAATTCTGTATCCAGAGGTCTTACAGGTCAAGATGCAGTAAAAGAAGGTAGTAAACAAACTACAGGATCACTTATAAAAATAATGGATTTCTTAAATCGATATGTTCAAATTAAAGCATTAGGTTTTAAAAGTATATCAGGTCTTGCAAACTACTTTGGTGGTAACTTACAATTGGCAGCACTTGCAGGAAAATATTTTGATTATAGTGAAGTTTTTAGATATCAAGCAAGACTTTTTGGAAATAGATTTAAAAGTGATGATGAGCGAAAAATGTTTGTTCAGCTTATTGATAAATTTATGCCACTTAAAGATGATCCTACTTATGACAAGATGGTGAGTGCTGGTATGTCAAAGCTTACAGATAAAAACTATAGTGATATATTATTTGTATGGTTTAGACAAACTGAACAACATCTAGAGAAGTCTGTATTCATGGCCCTTCTAGATAACATGATGGTTGAAGACGGTAAGCTTGTAAATATAAGAGACTTTGTAAAGAATAAATATAAAAATAGATACGCTTCTTCAGAAGAATACAACTCAGTAAAAGGAAAAATTAAACAAGAAGTTGATGAGTTGAAGAAAACAAGATCTATTAATGCTACAAAGAAACTAGAAGATGGCAAGCTTGTTGTGCCAGGTTTAGACTTAAGTAATAGAGAAGAACTACAACGTCTGACTAATGTAGCTAGAACACTTTCTAGAACTGCTACTGGTGGTGCAACAGAGTTTGATAACATTAGAGCAAACATGAATGTATGGCTTCGTTCTTTAATGGTATTTAAAGGATGGATTCCTAAACTTGCTCTTACACGTTTTGGTGAGTTTAGAAAGGTGGCTGATGACTTTAGTGTAGAAATAGGTGAAGATGGTTTGACTACTGGTGAGATGTATGACATTGGTAGAATTAGATTGTTTTCTAATTTCTTACACTTTAATATATTAAGAAGTGGCAAAGAAATTATAGATGTTCTTACAGTGTCAGAAGATGGTGTTAGTAAAATAGATGAGTTATTTGATAAGTATACTAGAGACTATGAGCAAAGATTTGGTGAGCCACTTAATATGACTAAAGAAGAGTTTTCTGATATGATTAGATTAAACTTAAGAAATCAAGTTAGAGAACTTGCATTACTTGCTTCGCTTCTAGGTATGGCTTTAGCTTTAGGTTGGATGGCACCAGATGATGATAAGGATAGAGCAACAAAAAATAAGTTTAGATACTTCCAAAAAGTAGTAGATAAGTTTATAAGTGAGGTGAGTTTCTTCTACAACCCAGCAGAAATGGCAACTACATTAGATTCAGGACTGCCAGCAATTGGATTGTTTGAAGACTTTGGAAGAGCTACTAATCACTTCTTTAAAGAAACAACAGGAATTGATTTATTTGATCCTACTAAGTCTGCAGAACAAGTTAGAAAAGAAGCACAACCAATAAAGAATGTAATGAAGCTATTCCCAGTTTCTAACTCAATTTTACCTTTATTAGCATCATTTGATGAAGAGTTTGCTAAAGAGTTTAACATCACAATATCCAAAACTGCTAGGTAACGCTATATTATAGCCCTATATTTTTATAACAATTTTTAAAACACATATATAAAACATAACTTTGTAATTATGAGAACCGCTGAAATTTGCCCAACATGTGCCGTGTATCAAAATGCTGAATGCATTATATACAATGGCCCCTATCTTACAAACCTTTTTGTAAATCCAGGAGATGATTTACAATCAATATTAGGTAATATAAATAACAATCTAGTTCCTTTAACAGGAGTAGGTGTACCTGATGTAGTGTCTAGTGCTCCACAATCTCCTGCACCTTATGTAGGAAAACTTTATGTTGATGACGTAACTAGTCTAGTTTATTATGCAAAATCTGCTGGAACTAGTTCTGATTATGCTAGAATTCTTTCAGCTCCTTTAGCAGGAGTACCTGAATACTCTAACAACCTGTCAGCAATATTTGCTGGAGCAGAAATAGGATCAATATATAGAACAGGAGACTTCCTGAAAATAGTACACTAAAAACAATTTCCAGATGAGTAAGTTAATTTGTGCGGCAGACCCTTGTCCAATCAGACTTAGTAGTGCATGTGTCTTCTATGAAGGCCCCAACTTAGTATGCGCTAAAGTCAACACTAATCAAACACTTGAAGAAGCATTAATAAAAATTAATGAAGCTTTATGTAATGGTTCAGGTATAGATGGTACAAGTGGTACCTCAGGCACTTCAGGAACATCTGGATTCTCTGGTACATCAGGCAGCTCTGGTACAAGAGGAACGTCTGGTACAACAGGTACGTCTGGCTCAGCAGGAACAAGCGGTTCTTCAGGTAGTAGTGGTACAACAGGTACTTCTGGAACATCAGGCACATCTGCAACAAGTGGGTCTAGTGGCTCATCAGGAACTACTGGAACAAGTGGTACAACTGGGACAAGTGGGTCATCTGGTACAACAGGAACAAGTGGAACTAGTGGGACTAGTGGTACAGCAGGAGAAGATGGGGATAAATATGCTACAACTTCTACAACTTGCTTTACATTAGGTGCTTCAGGTTGTATATTTGTTGACACAGGGTTAGCTTATACAGTAGCTCAATCAATTATAATAGCATACGATGCTAATAACTACCAAGAGTGTGAGGTGGTATCTTATAACCCAGCAACAGGTTCTTTATGTTTTGCTGCTCCAACACGTACTGTAGGAAGTGGTAACTATTGTGACTGGCAGGTAAATTTAGACGGTGCAACAGGTGGTGATGGATCACATGGTACAAGTGGAACCAGTGGTACAACAGGAACATCTGGAAGTTCAGGAACAACAGGGACTAGTGGAACTAGTGGCACCACAGGTACAAGTGGAACTACAGGTACAAGTGGCTCATCAGGTTCAAGCGGTACAGCTGGTTCATCTGGAACAAGTGGTACCTCTGCAACATCTGGTACAACTGGAACAAGTGGTAGCACTGGGACATCAGGAACATCTGGAACAACAGGAACAAGCGGCTCAAGTGGAACTAGTGGGACTGCTGGAACTACAGGTACATCAGGATCTGCAGGTACAAGTGGTATAGATGGATCATCAGGTGCAGCTATAGCTAATTGGTATGCTAGCTTCTCTGACAATACAACACAATCAGTAGCTGGAGCAAATGTGCCAACAGCTGTTACATTTAACACTGTAGAGTTGGCAAATGGTATTGCATTAGACTTCAATCAGCAAGTTAGATATCCACATGCTGGTATATATGAAGTGGGATATTCTCTACAAATGGAGAAAACATCAGGCTCTGGACATACAGAGATAGATATATGGTTGAGAAAGAATGGTACAGACTTTATAAGAAAAGACAGAATTCATTCTTTACATCACCAAGATGCAATTGATATACCATATATATCATATATAGTTAATTTAGACTCTCAAGACTACTTAGAGTTATATATTGCATCAAGTAATGCAAATGTTCAACTAGACGCTCTTTCAAGCAAATCCTCCCCTTATGCAACACCTGCAGCACCTTCTGTAGTATTTAACACTGTACAAGTTGGTGTAGCTGTAGGATCTACTTCAGGTACTTCAGGAACAAGTGCAACATCAGGGACTTCTGGTACTTCTGCAACAAGTGGCACTTCTGGAACCTCTGCAACTGCAGGTACAAGTGGAACAAGTGGCTCTACTGGTACATCAGGTACTTCTGGTACTTCTGGTACATCTGCACAAGATGGTACTAGTGGCACAAGTGGAACTAGTGGATTATCTTGTAACAGTTATAATGTTACATGTCCATCTGGAGGTGGAGACTGTTTGGCAGGAGTAAACTACTGTGATGGTTCAAATGGATTTGTAACTGTAACAGAAGGAACAGGCATTGATATTTGTGCAAGACAAACACCTACAATTAGTAATGGAGGTAGTGTAAATGTTAATGGACTTTGTTCAGGATCTAGTGGTACTTCAGGTAGTTCTGGTACATCTGGAACAAGTGGAACGAGTGCTGAAGATGGAACATCTGGAACTAGTGGAACTTCAGGTACAAGTGCGACATCAGGAACCTCAGGAACTTCAGGTTCTTCAGGGTTAGATGGCTCTAGTGGTACTTCAGGGACAACTGGTACTAGTGGAAGCAGTGGTACATCAGGAACAACAGGTCAAGATGGATCCTCTGGAACAAGTGGAACTGCAGGTACTACAGGTACTAGCGGTACATCAGGTACAAGTGGATTAGATGGAGATTTTTATGCTACAACCTCTACAGACTCATTTACATTAGGTAACTCAGGATGTATTGATGTAGATACAGGATTGGCATATACAACTGCACAATCTATTATTATAGCATATGATGCAAACAATTATCAAGAGTGTGAAGTTGTAACATATAATAGTACAACTGGAGAGCTTTGCTTTGCAGCACCTACAAGAACTGTAGGGTCAGGCACATATACTTCATGGGAAGTTAATTTAGATGGAGCAACAGGAGGAGATGGTTCTTCTGGAACTTCTGGCACAAGTGGTAATACTGGTGTAGATGGTACTTCTGGTACATCAGGTACAAGCGGAACTACTGGAACATCTGGTACAACAGGTACATCTGGTACAGCTGGTACAGCTGGAACAAGTGGTACATCTGCTAATGATGGTACTTCTGGGACAAGTGGTACAAGTGGTACTTCTGGTACATCTGGTAGCTCTGGAACAAGTGGTACAACAGGTACTAGTGGATCCAGTGGTAATGATGGAACGTCTGGAAGTAGTGGATCTTCAGGAAGTTCTGGTTTAAGTGGAACTAATGGTACAAGTGGTACAGCTGGTACTTCAGGAGAAGACGGTACTAGTGGTACAACAGGAACCAGTGGTACAAGTGGTAGTAGTGGAACATCTGCTACATCTGGAACCTCTGGAACAACAGGTACAAGTGGGTCTAGTGGTACAGCAGGTACCTCTGGAACTACAGGAACTAGTGGAACATCTGGTAATGATGGCACTAGCGGTAGTTCAGGTACTTCTGGAAACTCTGGTACAAGTGGAACATCAGGAACAGCAGGTACTTCAGGAACAGCTGGTACATCTGGAAATGATGGAGAAGGTGGAACGTCTGGTACTTCTGGAACAAGTGGTAGTTCAGGAAGTAGTGGTGTATCAGGTACTAGTGGTAGTTCAGGAACAGCTGGTACAACAGGTACAGATGGTTCTTCAGGAACAAGTGGTAC
>UEXM01002600.1_pt1 | contig 12570 bp, 12 predicted proteins | sample 1796661 | NCBI WGS metagenome assembly UEXM01 (sample SAMEA4772469, study PRJEB27181) | metagenome | reverse complement strand
AGAGTGGAGAATCCAAGAAAAGAAACTGTTTACCAATCACCGGAACTTAGAAAATTTGAATTCTCATTCGAGTTTGCTCCAAGAAACTTGGAAGAGTCAAAGTAATTACACGATATTATTCGAACATTTAAACATCATGCATATCCATCCCTTGCTGGTGCAGGATATTACTTTAATATGCCAGCAGAATTTGATTTGCAATTCTATTCTATTATTAATGGAACTGCATATGAGAATGTCTGGTTGAACAAAATTGCAAGATGTGTGTTACAGGAAATCAATGTCGATTATACTGCTGCGGGTGTTGTTTCTATGTTTGAAAATGGCGCACCCACAAATGTCAATATGACTCTCACATTCCAAGAGGTGGAACTTATCACCCAAGAAAAAGTTGATCAAGGATACTAAGCAATGTATTTTTCAAAATTTCCACTACTACGATATAGATTCATTGAAAACGATAATACTCTCAAGGCGAAGTTAGCAACTAACATTCTAAAGAGAGCAGGGTTTACTGAATTATCAAAAGAAGATAAAGGTTATTTTATCACATATGATATTCAAGAAGGCGAAAAACCGGAGGTAATCGCAGATAAGTTATATGGTGATCCAGAATACCATTGGATTGTTTTACTCTTTAATAATATCATAAATCCATATAAAGATTGGCCGATGGGTAGTTATGAAATTGATCAATATGTTGAACAAAAATATCAAGGAGATAGTTTGTTTTTAACAGATTTGGATGGAAATCATCCATCAACTTTTGACTTCTATACAAATCAAACTGTAGCGAACGCCGGCGGAGATAAAGATAGTTATGGTGTTTATAAAATGAAAGATCAAAGAGCAAGGGTCAGGAGTTGGGATTCCCAATACTCCAGGCTCGTTGTTGACAGCACAGAAGAAAGTGGTAGGATTGTAGAGGGTGATCATGTTATTGGTATTGGTGCCACTGGACAGGCAGTAATTGCAAAGGTACAACGAGCAGTATTTAATAGCGAAGCAGTTCATCACTTCGAAAAGCAAAAAGGAAATGATACGGGAGCAGTAGGAGCAAGTGCTGATTATGTCTGGTTCAATCCACTCGGAACCAGTGAACTTACTGGTCAGATTCCTTTGGGTGCAACAGGAGCGACCTTTGGTTCGGGTAACACCGGAGCAGGTGTTTATATTGATACCTCCCCGCAGTTCGGAGAAACACTGATCGGCGCTTACATGGGAGTTTGCGGAGCGAACAACAACGACAATGTTGTTACAAATAGAGAATATGAATATAGACTAAACGACAATAAAAAGAAAATCAAATTGTTACATCCTGATTATGTTTCTCTTGCAGAAAACGAGTTAGAAGGACTACTCAAGGTTAGAGGACTTATTGCATAATGCCAGAAACAACTTCTACTAATCTTGCTACTCCTACACCAATTCCATCAAATAAAATGCAAAAGGCAAATGCATTTAAGATTGATGAAGTAATTATAGTATCCTCAAACGGAAAGAAGTTTTCATTACAAGATAAGTGGCTAATGATTCAGATTCATGAAGATATATTTTCAAATTTCATTTCTGGTACAATTCAAATAAAAGATGCGACAAACTTATTGAAACATGCTCCCATAATTGGTCAAGAGCAAGTTTATATTTCTTGGGAAACGCCTGGAGTTGGTTCGGGAAAAATTACCAAGCAGTTTCGAATTTACAAAGTAAGCGATAAAGGAGTATCCGGTAACGGACAGGTCCAAGTGTACAAATTACATTTCATTTCGAATCCAGCAATTCTAAACATGAAAATAAAATGTAACTATGCACTTCAAGACAAAACTATAACAAGAATGATTGATGATGTCTTCGCAAGGCACTTTCCAAATTCAACTCTAGAAACAAAGGTGAGTTCTGATGGGAATCATACATTCATACTACCAATGCGGACTCCGGTTTCGTGTATCAATTGGTTATGTAAACGAGGAACAAATGCTTCAATTCCTGGCGATTCTAGTTTTCTTTTCTATGAAGATTTAGATGGATTCAAAGTAAACACCATACAAAACATGATGAAGTCTCAAGCACAAACAACCTACAAATATAAACTTCCAAATGCCAGAGAGACTAGTACATTTAAAACGCTAATGCAGGACTTTACAAATCTAGACGGAGATGCGATTCATTTTCAGAAGACTCCTGATAAATTAAAGGAGATGCAAAACGGAATGTATTCTTCTTCTCTTCTGCTCCATGATTTGACAACAAAAACATACACCGCAAGTCTGTATGATTATTTTGAACACTTCCAATCTCTTCATTCCGAACAAGAAAGATTTCCCGTTGTTGCAGAAATAAAGGGTGATAATTTAACAAAGGCACATTCGACTAACATTGGATATAAACCAAAAGCATCTGCATCAGTTGGTCCGATTGACTTGGAGAAATTTAGTGAAAGTCCGTTTGCATTTAACAACGACCTTTACGAAGAATGGGTTCAACCGAGTCAATCAATTCATGAACAAATTCAGACTCAAGAATTAGTCCTAAGTATTGCTGGAGACTCATCGAGACGGGCGGGACAAATGGTAGGACTTATATTTCCATCACCAGAAGCACACAGAGGTAAGGATGCCGATCTAGATGAATTCGTGAGTGGAAGTTACCTTATCACATCGATTCGGCACTCAATTGGAAGACTTGATTATACAATGGAACTTGAACTTTCTAGAACACATTTTCCTAAGCAGTTACCTTCTGGAGATAGTTAATTATGGATTACATGGGACGAGATGGTTTTATTTGGTGGCACGGAGTTGTTGAGGATGTGAATGATCCTTTGAAACTTGGAAGATGTCGCGTTCGAATATTTGGTTATCACAGCGAAAACAAAAATGAAGTGCCCATTGAAGCAATTCCTTGGGCGCATCCGATGCAACCAATTACCAGTGCGGCGATTAGTGGAATCGGTACTTCACCAACTGGACTTCTAAATGGTTCTCATGTTTTTGGTTTCTTTCGTGATGGTATGGATGCACAGCAACCTTGCATACTTGGAAGTTTCGGCGGAGTTCCTCAGAAAGAACCAGATACCACAAAGGGATTTAATGATCCAGACGGAAACTATCCAGACAAAGCAACAGTCGGAGAGCAAGACACGAATAGACTTGCTCGTAATGAAAAGATCGAAGAAACAATTGTTCAACTAAAAAACGATTCTCTCGACGAGGAGGTTCCCATTGCACTCAATGAAAATAGATGGAACGAACCGGAGAGTCCATACAATGCAACATACCCATTGAATCATGTTCGAAACTCTGCAAGTGGTCATGTGATTGAAATTGATGACACACCAGAGAATGAGAGATTACATATCTATCACACTTCTGGTTCTTTTCAGGAGGTTCACCCAAGTGGTTCGAGAGTAGAAAAAATCGTCGGAGACAATTACCAAATAATTGCCAAAGATAATAATGTTCATGTTTCAGGAACGATGAATATTACTGTCGATGGTTCAGATAGTAATATAAATATTCTGGTAAAAAAAGATGCAAACATTCAAGTCGGTGGAGACGCAAACATGACAGTGGACGGAGATGCTAATGCTGTTGTTGAAGGAAACATTAACGCAGAAGCAAAGAAGAATGTCAATGTCACTGCACAAGAAATTCTTGCACTCAAAGGCGCACAAGCAGTTGCTCTTTACAGTGGTGGTGGTATATTCATGCAGGACATCGACGAAGGAACATTTGATATGAGATCATCGGACGGGAATGTTGAGTGGAAAATGAAGGGTGATTTAAATATTACTTCAGAAGGAAATGTCACTATTCGCGGAAAGAATATTGACTTGAACCCATAAGGAGAAAAGAATGCCAGGAATAGCAAGAGCATCATCGGATAGTGCAGGGGGATTGATTAACATCGGAGGTAATACTACCGTTCGAGTGAATGGAGTTCCTGCGGCAGTTTTGGGTTGTAGAGTTTCAGGACACGGAGATTCTCCCCACTCTGCTCCGAGTATGGTTGTTTCATCCACCACTGTTCGAGCAGGAGGAATCGGTGTGTGTAGAATTGGTGACAGAGCATCGTGCGGACACAGTGCGAATGGTTCTGGTAATGTGAGTGCAGGAGGATAATATGAGTACGAACTTATTTCAATGGCCGGTAAATTGTGCAGGACTTGCACAGGAATTAATGGGAGAGGCAGTCCGTGAAGTAACACAAGCAGTTATTGATGGTGTTGCTTTTCAAAACCCAATGGGTGCATCTGCTGATGAAATGATGGCGGATATTCAAAGTGGCGCACAGGAACTTCTTGCGAACTGGACTAACTCTGTTGAGGACGAGGCTACAATCACTGGTATCATGACAAACATCGGACTCAATGCTGATGGGAGTATTGCTGATCCCAGTGGACCTCCCGGTGGAAGTATTCTTGGCAATCTTCAAGGTGCAAAAGACTTTGGTGATCAGTTGAGCGGAGCAAACGGAAACGAGCAAAGTCTTGCAGAAAGACTTGGACTTGCAAGTGCCTACAACTCTCTCCAGCAACAGGTTAATGGACAAGTTGATTCATTTACAAACATGTTTATGTTCTTTGGACCACAAGCAGAGGGTTTGTTCAATGATACTGGTACACAAGTAAGAGCAGTCTCGACTCTCATGAGAACTCTTTTACCCGGCGATGATTTGAGTGCAATAACAGGCGCACTTTCTGGTATTGAAAACTTAACCGGAGACGCCGCAGGACTTCTGAGTATTGTAAACGGAGACAATGATGCTTTTCAGATTGCTGCCGCTTTTGTTCAGAAAGCAGGACTTGCACAAATGATTACTGGAGGAAACAACTGCTTCATTGAAGACTTGATTAAAGAAAGACCGATTGGAACAGATCAACTTCTTGAAAACTTCCAAGGTGCAATCGATGAAAAACTCGAAGCACTCGCCGCTGTTCCCGAAGAATCTCTTGCTGCCATCGAAGCACTTGCGGCACAAAAGATTGAAGAAATTAAAAGTCTTGGTGTTCAAGCACAGGAAATTGCATCGATGGTAGGACAGACTCGGGCAAAGGCTGAAGTATTGGGTGAAAGTGAAACGGCATGAGAAACCAATCTGAATTAAGAAACTTCATTCGAATGATTTCATACGAAAATCGTATGTGGTCTTGGATCGATGGTATGCATTCATTTTTCTTGGGGGAAAATAATGCTCTAAATTCTTTCCAAAGAGGAGACTTGACTCAAGTAAGAAAACATATTGATTTTGTTAATAAACTTCTGAACGAATCAAAAACTATTAACACATATTTCAATACCAACGAAGAATATATCGTAAGGAACATGCCCGCGAATCCGATGCCACTCACCCCATCTGAATTGCCTGGTGGTGACTTTCCAGATTTGCGGTGGGAACGGTTTAAACTCCAAATGGAATGTTTCAAGAAATTCCCCAAGGAGTATGCGGTTCCTGAAAATTGCCTTCAAATTCAAAATATGCCGGAAGATCCTCCTCAAGAAGATTTAGCAATTTGTTGCTTTCTACGCATGGCGACGGATTTGGTATGTCTTTTTTCTGTTCCATCGATGAGGTGTCTGGATGAGGTGCAAAGAAAAATGATTGCTATTGTTAGACAAGCGTTATTGGAACGAGGTTGTAATTGTAAACCTAGTGGAATGCCATCTTATACAAACCCTGGCGCTATGGCTGGCCGCGCCTGTAATCATTATTGTGAACTGGTTAGACAGGGAGAAGAAAAGTTAAAAGAAATTCAAGATAAATTAGAAGAGGCTGAAAGAGCGTGTAAAGAAATGCAACAAGAGTTCCAAGAGGGTGGTCAGTATTTTGATTGCATTGAATTAATGAAGAGTAATCGTGGTTCTGCTATGAGAGATAAAATCATGTCTTTGAATCCCACAAATAATACAAATAATACAGGAAAAGGATATTAAAAATGGCAAAGATAACACCAGATGACTGGGAATATGGTGATGAAATCGGAAGTGGATGTTGCGTAGGAATGACGCGAATACATTTTTTCCTATCTGCTATTCTCAATGATGAGGGAGATTTGTGTGGTTATGAAATTTCAGGCAGAGTAAATAGTAGTAGTACCTGTGAACCTGTTCCTCCGTCACATCCAGAGTTAGATACGGTAGAGTGTCCTCAGTGTGATTCAATCAGGTTTACTAATGTGAGTGTGGATTATAACAGATGTGTTTTCTATGTCGATATGCATATTAATTATTGCGGTGGTTATTGTGCATGTCCACTCTATAACTTCTTTGGGGATTCGAGATTCATTACATATCGAGAGACTTTCAGTCCATGTAGGAAGGGAGAAATATTAGAAACGGACAAGGATGGTAATATCGTATACCGTTCCGCCGATGATGGAACACAAGAGGTAGATACGACTCCTCCAGATAGTCCTTATCAGGTTAATGGTGGTTGCGGGTTGCTCGTTCCACTGTTTGAAGATTTGCTCAGAGACGCAGAACTTGCACTCGTTCTACCCCCTGCATGTAATTGCACCGATGCAATAGGAGGCGGACTCCAAGGAAATAAAAGAAATAATAGAACAAAGAATAACAGACACGAAATACCAGATGTCTATACAGATGAAAAAGGTTTTACATATACTCTAATCAAAAAAAGCAAGCATAACGGAAGACTAGTAAAATTAAAAGATTCTCTATTCACTATGAAATCTGATGTTTTAATTGCGGCATTCAGAGAAGCACTTAACGATCCAAACGGAACAAGTAGATATAGAAATAGATTGACTGGTAAAGTAATACCAGAAACTGAAGAAATTACCAAGGCGACAGATGCAGATTTCGAAGACTTCAAAAATAATATAGTATTCGTTGACAGAAAGGGTTACGGAATAAAGCAAAAAATTTCGGAACTTACTAGTAATACCACTTCTTCTACTAGTAATACCACTTCTTCTACAAGCACTCCAAGTACCCCAAGAAGCACTCCAAGCACTCCAAGCACTCCAAGCACTCCGAGTGGCGGTAACACCGATAGTGGTGGAGGATATTAATGATTAACAACCTAAAACAATTTCAGATGTTTGAAGCGGGATCTCAGGTATACAAAAAATACAATGAGGGTGATGTCGTTACATACAGAAATTCTCTTTGGGTTGCTGGTTCGAATGTTCGTATAGGAAAAACTCCAACAGAAGGAAATTCTGGATGGACACGAAGTCGGTCGGGCGATATCACCGGAATTGCAATCACTGCTGATGCAGGTTTGACTGGAACAATAACAACAACTGATGGTTTTCACTTTCAGGATATAACAATCGCAACAGGTGGAATCACAACTGCACACATTGCAGACAATGCAATTACATCTTCGAAGATTGCTGATGGTGCGATACTCGGTGTTGATGTTGCAAACGGTGTAACATTAACCAATCCAGACATCACAGGTGATGCAGAAGTATTTGGTGATGTCTATATTACTGGAACTGCGGCAGGCAGTTTTGCTTTACAGGAAAGGTTAAATCCGGTAACAGTAATTAGTGGAACAAATAGAAATGTTGCTATTCACATAGTGGATGGTGGTATTTCTGCTGATGTTCCTGGCAGATTATCTACTTTTCATAATGTCAAAATAGGTAGCACACAAGATGGTCCAATCGGTAACGATAATTCATTAGTTGTTGGAGGTGGGATTTCTGCATCCAATAATATTCGCGGTGGTACGGGTATGTTTAATTATCTACTAGCAAATAGCGGAATAACCGCAAAGGGAATCTCAACAGATAATATTCATGTCAAGTCTGGAATCTCTGCCGGTGGGTTGGTAAAGGGTAATACAGGCGATTTTAATGAAGTTGTTGCTGTTTCGGGAATATCTTGTGGGGGAAACATAACTGTAAGAAATGCAGGAGATGTTTCACTTAACTTAATTGCAGACACAGACAACTCGGGAGAAGATGATAATCCAATCATATCAATGGGTCAAGATGGGGCAGAAGCCAGATTTAATCTTGGTATAGTTGGTAATGCAGGTCAAATATTTACCAATTCAGTAAGCAATGCCGCTTTCTTAGATACAGCGAATTCATTCAATGATTTACAGTTTGCTGTTGCTGGTGACATGAAGATGACAATTCTTGATGGTGGAAATATTGGAATTGGAACAAACGCGCCTGGTGCATCTCTTGATGTTGTTGGAAATATTTCTGCTTCGAATGGAATCTCTGCAAATTCATCCATAGTTTCTGGATATACTGGTGAGTTTACTGATATCATTTCCGTGAATGGTATCTCCTCGGCATCTGGATTGATTAAAGGAAAGACTGGAGAGTTTAATGAAGTTGTTGCCATATCAGGCCTGAGTGCCAACCAAATTTCTCTTGGAGGTGATATAGTTCATATTGGTGACAGCGACACAAGAATACAGTTCACTACTAATGTCATTGACATGCAAGCAGGAACTCAGGATCCCTCGGTAAGAATAGAAGCAGGTCCAAAAGTAACATTGGGTGATCCACCAGAGGCTAATAATTCTACAAAATTAATTGTCGATGATAATGCTGAGAAGGTTACTATTGTTGCGGGGAATGGACTTGAAGTCGGTCAAGGAGAGATAGTTGCAAACGACATCCAAGTTGACGGTTTATTGAAGGTATCAAGGAAGATTATACACAAAGACGATACTGATACCCTTTTAGATTTTAACCCCAATGAATTGATTCTCAAGGTAGGAGGAGTAACTCTTGCACATGGAACTGGAGGAATATTGCAGGTTCCGGTTGGAATCTCTGCACAATCATCATTGGTGCAAGGATATACTGGTGAGTTCAATGAAGTAGTTGCTATATCTGGAATATCTTCTGGTGGTGACATTGAGTGTTCGGGTAGTATCATACTGGCAGAGGATGGATTTATCGGAGTTGCTTCTGATGATGAAAGAATTATATTTGATGGGACTGGTAATGATGTTACACTTAAAACTGCAAATGTTTTCATAGATAGAAAACTTTTACACAATGGAGATGGTGATACATTCTTAGAGTTTAAGCCGGATATAGTTTCACTGGAAGCAGGAGGAAACAAAGGATTTGCATACAACGGTGTTACATTTGATTATGCAGATACAGTAGTGACTCGACCAGAACTTAGAGACTACTCAGAAACTGTAAACGCAATTGGTTCAGTTAACAGTAATACAGCAGTTGATTTTGAAAGCGGTAATGTCCAAACCGTAACCATTGCAGGTAACTGTGAGTTTAGTTTCTCAAACCCACCTGCATCTGGTAAAGCAGGAACGGTTACTCTGATTGTCACAAATGGTGGCGCACACACGACAACATTCGCTTCCGCTGTTAAATGGCCATCTGATGTTGCACCATCTCTTACATCTTCTGGGATAGATATAATTACTTTCTTGACAACCGACGCGGGTAGTAACATTTATGGATTCGTAGGTGGATTGAACTTCTCATGAGTTTAGGTGCAGGAAGAGCGGCAAGTACAAGAGATTACCAAGTCCTATCGACTACAACTATCACTTCGACTGGTTCACAGAACTATACAGTTCCAACTGGGACAGTATTTCTCGAAATAGAGATGTATGGTGCCGGGGGTGGTGGCGGCGCTGGGAATTCTTCTAGTGGTAAGGGGGGAGCATCGCACCGCAGAGGTGGTGGAGGTGGAGGTGGTTCTTATGTTCGACATAAAATATTCAATACAAATGTAATCAAAGACGCTGTTGTAAACTTTACTGTTGGAGCAGGTGGCGCTGGTTCTGCTAGTAGTGATGGTGCTAATGGAGGTGATACGACTGTAAACACTATTACTCCTGATGGTGGAAGTTCCTCAAGTTTATCTGGACCGGTTGCGGGTGGGGGAGAAAGGGGATTCGTCGGCAACGGTTTGAATACTAACGGTAGTGACGGAGGTGTTGCCGCAAATGGAAACATAACAAACACCAACGGTTCAGACGGCGAGGATGCTACCACAAGCCTTTCTCCTTCGAGTAGTGCGATAAACGGTGGAAATGGTGGCGATCCCGGCGGTCCTGAGATAGTTACCTCGAACACGGGAGCAGGTGCATCTACATCTTCTGCTGCACAGGTAGGAAAAAATGGTGGTGGAGGTGGTGGGGGTGGTGCTTCGACCACCAACACAGGTGGAGCAAATGGTGCGAATGGAAGAGTTATTGTAAAGGCATACGGATGATTTTTATAAATACATATAACGACTTTGTAGGGAACATAGAATGCAACAAATAGATACATTTGATTCTTGGGTGGAAGTAGGAATGGTAATTGCGGCACTTCTTGGAGGATTTGTGGCATTTTTGTTTCCGTACTTGCATAAACTTAAAAAAGATACCAAGAAGTTATTCAATCAAAAAGCAGATTTTGATTGGAACACACACAACAGATTGCATGAGGTTCTAACTGAACTTCGTGTTCAGAATGATTGTGCAAGAACTCAAATAATTCAATTTCACAATGGGGGAGAGTTCCTAGATGGGATTTCTATGCAGAAAATGTCCCTTACACACGAATCCCTTGCGTCTGGTACATCATCCGAGATGGAAACAAAGAGAGATGTTTTATTGTCTCTGTGTATCGAAGGATTAAAACTCGTTAAGGAGAATGATTCTAAAGTTCATATAGTCGAACTTCTGGAAGATTCGTGGTGTAAAAAATTTCTACAGAGCAGTAATGTGATTGCATTTTCATTCCTACCATTGAGAATTAATGAACACATTGTGGGTTATATAATGTGTCAATGGTGTAGTTGGTCAAAGGCGGATGAGATAGAAGAGGATTCTGTAAGACTATTTATAGAAGAAGCAAGAAATATTATAGAAGTAACACTAGAACATCAAAAAAGCAACCATCATAAAAGATAAATTAAAATAGGCGGCATACATAAAGTATGATAGAAGGTAAAAGATATGTTGATTTAGATTTCGATTTTAAGGCGCATCCGGTGTCTAAAGATGTTGTATTGAAGTATAACGAAGAAGCAGTAAAAAAATCTCTGAAGTCTTTAATTTTAACTTCAAAATATGAAAGACCATTTCAACCTTCTATTAATTCGAGAATAAAGAAACTCCTCTTTGAAAACATAACTCCTCTATTGGGTGTTAATCTAAAATCAAATATTGAGGATGTTATTCGAGAACATGAACCAAGAGTAGATGTACGAGGAGTAGATGTGATTGTAAAGGAAGACGAAAACGAAATAATGGTAAACATTTACTTTAACATTAAAAATGAACCAGAAATTGTTTCGTTGACAACAACATTACAGAGGACTAGATAAAATGGCAACAGGCGGAAATTTATCAGTATCAGAATTAGACTTCTTTGAAATCAAAGAAAATCTAAAAAATTATCTAAGCAATCAAAGTGTCTTCAAGGACTATGACTTTGATGGTTCTGCACTGTCAGTCCTGTTAGATGTTCTTGCCTACAACACACATTACCAAGCATTCTATGCAAACATGGTAGCAAACGAAATGTTTCTCGACAGTGCAGTCACAAGAAACGCCGTAGTTTCAAGAGCAAAAGAACTTGGATACACACCAAACTCAACAAAAGCGGCACAAGCAGAACTACAAATAACTTTTAATGGTTCGGAAGGAAGTCCATCTCTCGGTACTTCATTCTTTCCAATTGGGACTCTCTTTAGAGCAACAAATGAAAATAACGAATCAAAAACATTTGTAAATACAGATGTTGTTACTCTGTCTGCAACGGGTGGTTCGGGTGGTAATACTGGCGGAACATTTAATGTATATGAAGGTGACTTGAGAACAGTAAGTTTCATTTATGATGCAAATAGAACAGATCAAAAATTTATGATTCCTTCCTCGGGAGTGGACACAAATGAATTAAAGGTTAGAATTCAAAATTCACCTACAGACAGCACAGGTTACTATGCCCCTTGGACACTACAGTCAAATTATGCAGGACTCACATCAGGAACTAACTCCTATTTTCTTCAGGAAATTGAAGATGGTAGATATGAGATATACTTTGGTGATGGTTTGATTGGAAAGAAACCAACACATGGAAATGTGATCACTGTACAGTATCTTGAAACAAGTGGACCCGAAGGAAATAACTTTGGAAAGAATGATGTAAAATCAGGAAGAAGGTCTTTTTCCTATAGCAGTGATACAACAATTGATGTGCTTTCATATTCACAGGGTGGAGGTAATCCAGAAAGTCTAAATTCAATTAAATATTATGCTCCTCGGTCATTTCAGGCACAAGACAGAGCAGTCACATCGGAGGATTATAAAACCTTGGTTTCTACAAAGTATGGAGATGCCGAGTCCGTTTTTGTTTACGGTGGTGAGGATTCCATTCCGCCTAAGTATGGAAGCGTATTTATCTCAATAAAACCAAATGCAGGAACATCCCTGAGTGACTTCGAAAAAGAAACCATCAAGAAATCAATTCTTGAAGATAGAAATATTGTCAGTATTATTCCTGAAATTATAGATCCAGATTACATTTATCTTATAATAAATTCTGATGTTATATTAGATCAAAGTAAAACTTCCATTGAAGCAAAATCTATGGAGGTTCTATTAAGG
>UEXM01002599.1_pt1 | contig 12582 bp, 4 predicted proteins | sample 1796661 | NCBI WGS metagenome assembly UEXM01 (sample SAMEA4772469, study PRJEB27181) | metagenome | reverse complement strand
GGTACGGAGAGAAATACCTACTAAGAAATCTATAGCAGTTAAGTTTAGAAATGATAAATCATTTACCATAAGGAAGGATGGGAGAGGACCTACATTGTTTAGGAGAATCCTTTAAGTATCAAAAAGTTATTAAAAAATATATGGCTTCTAAGGATACAATTACATTTTCTAAAGTAAAGACATATTCTATGCCTGAGGATTCTTGGGATTCAGCAGATGAATGGTTTGCAGATTTTAAAAAGAGGCTTGCAGGTTTTAATGGAGTGGGCGGGGCTAAAACTATTAAGATGGATGCTAAATATACAGACCAAAGCGTAAATCTAAAAGAAGCATTGGAAATTAGAATTGCCAATAAAAACGAGACTACTGGCAATTATGGTTATGGTAAGTGTATGAAAAATATTATTGGTGAGTATGTAGTTACATTAGAAGACAAACAAGGGCTACAAAAAAAGTTCGCTATTATGGAAGAGATGATTGGAATATTTAATGGGGATGAAAAACTTACTTCCGCAGACCCTGAAGGCCCTATAGAAATAATTAATGAAGGATTTTTGGAATTAACTGGCGACGACGCAGTAACTGTTACGCTTGCCATAATTGCCGATGAAGACCCAAATAAAATTACGGTTGGCAAGGCAATGGGATATTTAAATGGTAATTTTCCACAACTTAGGCCTGAAATGAAAACACTTGCTGGCAAGGTTGCCAAAGGAGTTGCCGAAATAAATAAAAGAGTTAAAGAGGGGGAAATAGAATCAATTAAATCGGAGGCTATAGAAATTTACCCAAAAGCATTTGAAGAATTAAGTGAATCTATAGAGGAAAACAAAGAGCCAATATTTTATCAATTTAAAGCAGGAGATTTACTCCCTGAAATAGTAAGATACCAAGTCGGTGAAGAAGTTAAAGAAATTGAATTAAGTAAATTAATTAGAAAAATGAAACATGATAAGGCGGCTTATGCATGGCTTAATCAGCATAAACCTAATGGAGGTCCGAAGTGGCCGCAAGGAGGTTCGGGCCAATATTATTTAGTTGTTTCAAATGACCCCTTTCAAAATTACACAAAATCAACTGGAAGGTATTGGGAGCAAAACTCTTGTGAAAGATACAACTCATTTAGCCCACAATATTCAAAAGGCCCAATTACAGATATAAAATATGGAAATTGTGTTGTTTTCGCATTTAAAGGTGGTGAACTGCCTCCAAACTGGCCTGAGGTTCAACCTACTAATAAACCTAAACAGGATATTTCTAACGACCCGGATGGAACTTTACTGGGTAGGCAAAATATCAAGTGGGGTTATAAAGAAAATCAAGTCGGAGATATTGGAATGGGATTAGACCCATTTTTTTATCCAAGAGCCGGACAAGCAAATTGGCCTAAACTTCTTAATAGGGCTTTAGCGATGATAGTAAATTCTATAGGTTATTTAGATTATGATGAAGTTAGAACTCCTTATAAATATATTGGTCATTGTGATGTTGGCACAGGAACAGGGATTCTTAAATATAAGGTAGGAAATACTTGCTATACGAGAATTGATGATAATCAACCTAATCCTGATTTATTAGCCGCTTCTAATGAAAACATTTCTTATGTTGCTTTTGATAGATTGACAAGACCGATTGTGGAATTAAATATAAAACTAATACTGGCTCAAAATCCTAATATATGGGCAATTGCAGGAAATGAAGTAGGAATTTCAAGACTAATAAGAACTAAAAACCCCGATATTTTAAAATTTCTAATATCTTCACCACACGCCGATACTGAAGCCTTGATGGGAATCATTGATATTTTACCACAAATAAGCAATGATTGGTTTGATGCGAGTAATTTTTCAAGCCTTGCATATCTTATAGCACAACACCCTAATGCTAATGATAAAATCTATAGAAAATTAATTATTAAATTTGATGAAGCGAACAATGCTGACCCAAATGATAATTATGGCTTAATGACTTTATTTGGAGGAATTGCCATGCCTGAGTCAAATACACCATATATTTGTGTAGGTGGTGAAGAGATAATTAATAGATTAATGAGTCAATTGGATAAAAAATTACAGTTTGAAATCCAAAGGAGAATTTGTATAGCCTTATTATTTGCACCACAACTAACGAAGAAACAACTAATAAAATTAATTCCTCACTTATCCAAATCTTTGAGTGATGCAGGTGATAATGTAAATGCTTTAGCACAGAAATATATTTATGCTTATATATTGCCCTTGGAGTCTAATAATTCTTGGGCTTTTGATAACTTTGAAAACTTTAGTATTTCAGCATACAATAAATTTACATTTCAAACATCAAGACAAATTCCCGTATTCTTGCAATTGTTAAAAGATACACTCTATAGAAATGAGATATATGTTAGCCAACCTCAAGGCATGGTATCTATGAAGGATGAATTAGTTAAAAACACAAGGGATAAAAAATGTTATGATTGGATTTGGAGAAGAAGGAAGGGATTGAGTATAAGTCCTGAAGAACTACTAATTTATCCATATAGTGTTGAAACAAGAGAAGAACCTTTAGCCACATCCTTTTTTGAAAGTAAGCACTTCTTAACTTGTATTGGAGAAGGAGACTTGTGGAAGGTAAGATATGATTTTGAATCCTATTCGGGTGTGAAAAGACTTAGGGATGATTATCCTAAGACTTTTGTATCCGCCATACTTTCAAATGTAGAGTTAATACACAAATTAGGGTGGGGTGTTGTAGCAGGATGGCTGAGGGAAGAAAAACAATTTTACCAATATGTTGATTTAGTTTATAAGCAATCATTTAAAAATCTTTATTTAGGTAGAGGGAGGTTTGCAAAACCACCTGAAGATATATTTGAATTGTATGAATCTATAGAAAATATTGATGTTTTAAATGATGCCGCAGTAGACGCAGTAAATGATGTAGCAGGACTAAGTAGAAATCCTTTCATCCCTATAGGAGTTCAAGCAATGCTATATGATAAGTGGTTATCTTTATCTCAAGAATATGAAGGTTCTTATGAAGAATATTATGCAAACATACTTAGCGAACTTTCTAAAAACCCTAACACCAGCCCACCTATTTTAGAAGGCATCATAAAGCAAGGAGTAGATTTGTGGGGGCATAATGTGGCAAAAAATCCAAACACATATATGAAAACATTAATATCTCTATATAATAGTTATCCATCTCAAGTTTTGAATAATTCGGGATTGAGCGATAGAGCCTATATTAAATTATGGAATAATGCTTGGAAGGTATTAAATATACAACTCCTTGAAAATCCTAATAGATTGTTTGACAATTTTAGAAAAGCCACACCCGATGTTTTGGAGGCTCACAAAGGTATGAAAATAAGAAAAGGAATTATAGAATTTATAAAACAAAATTCTTATGCTAAGTTTTGGAGAGCCGGTAATATCAAGAAAGGCAAGTTTGCCCAACTAAGCAATAAAAATTTATATTCAGACCCTATCGCAGATTATCCTATCACACCCGAAGGTAAAGTCATGGTTATTAAATTTTATGAACACGCAGATGAACACTTTCAAAATGAGTTGTGGCATTTGGATAAATTAAAGATGGTTGATGAGAATACTGTTTTCGTGGAAGGTGTAAAAAATTATTGGGAAGGAGATAAAAGAACTTCAACCCATGTTGCTGAAAACTTTCCAATTAACGAATTCTTTAATTATATTCCCGAATCTGAAAGGGGTGAAGATGTTATTGTGACTGGAGATGATGGGGAAGAAAATATTGTTGTAGCCTCAAGATGGGATATAGATAATATTGTTGTGATTCAAGATGTTGAAGTTCAAACAAAGGGTGAAAGAATTCCTTCGTGGAGATTTGATATTAATCAAGAGCAAGTGAATAATATTATTAGTTCTTATGTTGAAAGGGGAATGGATATAGAAAAATTGATTGTAGGTTTAGAAAATTATAAAAATATGAAAAACTATGAGTTGTCTTTGGCTCAACTTTTTAAAGTAATTGATGATAATGATTTGTGGACTGTAGAGTTAATTAATAATAATCTTTCATATCTTATGAGGAGTAGAGGCGCACAATTTATAGGGTTGAAAAACATTAAACCCACTGAAAAAATACTAAATCTTTCTATTGCAGAAAATTTAGAAGAAATAAAGGCTTTAGAGATTTATGATGTAGGTATGAATGATTTACCAGCCCTTCAAGAAAAGATTTTAGGTTATGATAATATACCTATTGCCTATATTTATTATATTTTACTTAATAGTAATTCTCCAGCAGTTTTGAAAAAGGCTAAAGAACTTAGAAGAATGAGAGGTCAAGAGTTTATTGATTATTATAGGTTGAAAAACCCTGCACCAACGAGAAATTAAAAATAAAAACCATTAAGTAGTAGGAATGCATAAAATAAATTATGGCTTCAGGAGATTCAGTCACTTACACTAAAAGGGAATCCCTTATAGAAATATTTCCTGACAATCCTGCTTATAAGTGGACTAAGACTATGAGTGGCAAATCTGTTGAAGAAAAGAACCTTTGGTGGTATAAAAAGTTAAAGAAAAGATTTGAAACTTTTGAACATGATAAGAAATCCAGCATTTACAGATATTATGGTCATGATTATGATGATGAATCTGGAAGAGTTATAAAAATGCCCTCAGGCCATATGTCTTCGGGGAATACTAATAGAATGACTGAACAACTACCTGAGGCATTAGAATATAGAACCAAAAATTTTGACAACCCTAAAAAGAATGGGTGGAGAATATTTGAAAAAATTACGGGTAAATATGATGTTGAAGCGGCTGATGAAGAAACTCTTAAAGAAAGATTAAGAACTTTAGGCAGATTTACAGAATTAATTAAAGAAGATGAATTTTTAACAAGGTATGACCCTCTCACCAATAAAGAAGCAATTACTCAAATTGGTGCAGAAGGATTAATGAATCCCATTGAATATACATTTCCATTAGGAATTGAAAATACAGATTTTTTACACTATCTTGTTTATGAACCTGAAGTAGTTAAGGCAGAAATAGAAAATGAGAGTCAAATAGATGATATTGTTAGGTATGAAATACTTAATTATATTGATATAAGAAGTGAACCATTAATGCCAAAGAGAGGAATTGGAGTAGTTATGTCTAAACATGGTAATACTTTAAGACCTCACATAGGATACATACAAAAAATATTGGGAGATATTGTTGGAGAGTATAATGAACTATTAGAAAGGGATGGGGTAAAAGCAGTTTCAAAATTATTGGCAACAATGGAATTGCCAAATACTCAAGACGAAATAAATGAGGATGTATTGGTTGAATCTTATAAAAAGATTTCTGTTGGCGCACTACTTAAAAAGGTTAAAAGTAAGGCACTATTAAAAAGGCTTGATAGAATTAAGCCACCTTCGGAGGGGAAGGCTGGTGGAGTTACTTGGCCTGTTTCAGCCGGAGGAGATTATATGTTATGGATTACAACTGACCCTTTTGAAATGCTAACTAAATCTACAGGAAGAAAATGGAGTGAGAGAAATGCTTCTTGTGAAAATTGGGATGGTTGTTATGCTGAAGGACCTGTTTCCGATGTAAAATATGGTAATTGTATTGTTTGGGTTTATAAAAAGGGAGATGAAGAATACAGGCATGAAATTGGAAGGTTCATTTTAAGATGGGGTGAATCCTACAAAGAAGGTGCTAAAATTGGTTATGATGTGGGTGTTGAAGCCCAAGTTTATCCTAAAGACCCAAGAGAAAGTCCTTGGGGATTTAATTTATTAGGTGCGATTGGAAATATTCTTAAAGATGCAGGTTTGCTAAATTATGATACTTGTAGAACTCCTTATAAATATATGGGATACTCAGATAAGGCCGGGAGTGGGAAAGTTAAAATTAGTTATGATTCAAAGATTTTCTTAAAGGGTCAAGGAGAGGTTGAAGTTGGAAATGCTAATGCATTAGTTTCAATGGCTTCCGATGAAGCCCTCTCATATGCTGATTCAGGTTATGTTTTAAATTATGGCAACACTCAAGCCTTGTTAGCATTATCGCAAAATCCGGTTGTGTGGATTTATGAAAACACTATTAGAAGATTATTTACAAGAGCATTAGATTTAGAAGAAGGCTCTCAAATATTTAGATTCCTTATTGATTCATCAGTGGCAAATTTTGATTGGATAACTGGGACTTTAGATACTGTAGAGATATTTGATGAAAACTATTTGAATCCTTTAAATATTAGTCAATCCTATTTAGGATTTTTACTTAGAAGCCCTCTTTGCACAGATGAGGCTCACAGACAAATTTTACAATCTCACCCCGGTTTTGAAGGATTAAGTGGTAATAGCATTCCCTTGTGGGCTTTAGCCTATTTAAACTTAATGGTGGGGGATTTGACTGAAAATCCGATTTTAACTACTGCCCCATCGGATATTTTAGATTCCATTACTGATGAAGTAATTCAAAAACATTTCATGGATGGAATCATTAATTATATGAGTCCGAGATATGGGCTTCAAGACCTTCCCAAACAAGAAACAAATAGGTTTAAAAGATTTGGAATTAAAATGTTGGCAATGAAACAACTTATTTACCAACCTAAACTTTCATTAAAATCTTATGCAAAACTACTAACTGATTTTAATAAGATTTGGAATAAAAGATTAAATAATGGTGGAGAATTTGATAAGCAACTTAACATCTTAAAGAAGCATTTTGCTATTACTTTATGTCTACCTTTGCAAAATCATGATGATTGGGGATATTTAAATTCTTTTGGAAGTATAAGTTTAGGTATGCAAAATACTGATTCCGGCTTTAGAGATATTTCAACAATTGTGGATGGAAATGAAATTCATTATCCAATATATAGTAGACAATCCGCAGGAACATACAAAAGAATGATGGACATATATCCTGAATTAATAGGGTCTAATTTTAATGGTAATATGGCGTTCAAAATACTGGACATTGACCCAAACACTGTAGGAGAGGATTCCAAAGTATTCCAAGGACTAATGTTAAGAAATGTTAGAGATGCTGGCGCATTTAAAGAATTATTTAAAAATCCCGAAGTTCCAAGATTTGAATTGTTAAATAGGCTTACAAATCCTAAAAAACAAGATGAAAGCATAGTCAATCCTTTCTTGAATGCAAGAAATTATGGACTTATTTATAGGGGAATAAGAGATATGGCTGGATTACAATATTCTTATACACCAAAGATAGATTCTTCAACATGGATTATAAGAGATTCAATGCCCAGTGAAATTGTAGATTATTTATTAACTTCTCCCGAACAATGGATTACAAAAATTGGAGTCGGTGCTTTTTCACAATGGCTTAGAACTCCTCAACAATTTAATCAATTTATGGAAATTATATTATTAGAGGCTATCGGTTCATATTCTTCAATTGATGATTTCCAAACATTTGAAATAGATTATGGAAACATAGATTTAGATGAACATTTTTCTCAAATAGAAAATATTCAATTACTTTCTCAATGTGCAACAGGTGTAGGAATCGGAGGAAAATTAACTGGAGGGCTTGTTTCAAATCCTTACCTCCCCTCCGACATTCAAATGTTCTTATTACAAGATATCCCATTAATTAGCGAAGCATTAGGCGGAGATTATGATGAACTATTTGGTTATTTAATAGATAAACTATCAGTTAATCCGGCTATATCGCCTGAGGCAATTTCTTGGATATTGGAAAATTACCCCGCAAATAAGTATAATATTTTACAAAATGCCAAAATTACTATTGGTGAAGAATTAGTCAAAGAAATGTTGGATGAGAATCCGCCCATACTTCTTAAAAATTATAATCTTAACATAAGAAGTTATATCAACATCTATAAAGAGTGGTTGAAATCTCTTAAGTCTACACCTTCAGGAGATGCAAATAGATTTTCAAAACAAATCTTTAGAGATAGAGGGGGTAGATATTTACAATATTATCTTGATAGTGGAAATTATGATATTTATAGTTCAATGACAAGAAGGCTTCTCAGTGAATATGATGGTGTAAATTTTTGGAGAGGCGGTAATTTTAAGAAAAAGATGAGGTTGCCCTCGGAAAGAAATTCTGCACCTATGAATATGGAAAGAGAAGTTCCAATGGCATTAGTTGATGCTCCAATCCCAATTCCCTATGAGCATATTATTTGGAATGGTAGTGCAATAAAAGATGAGGATGGAGGAGAAATCAAATTAGGCTTAGATAATGTAGCCACTATGAGGCACATTAAAGAAATCACTGAACAAAATGGGCTTATCATGGTTACTGGTGATATTTATTATTGGGATACTGAAGAAAGAATGGTGGTGCAAGAGCCACTTGAAACTACTTACAACAACTATGATGAAATGTATGGATTTGTTCCAGTTGATAGAAGAGATGAAGATGGCAAAAAATGGGAGAATGATTTAATAATGGTATTCTTTGATGTAATTAATCCATCCTCAATTAAAACACTACCTGAGTGGAGAATGAATGAAACAAGCGAGAATGTTAGAGCAACTCTTAAAAATATTGTGTTGAATCCAAAAATAACTGATGTGAATTTATTAGAGTTGATGGGTTTAATTGGAATTAATGGTTTTTCATATAAAACAAATACTGGTGGATATTCGCTAAACACTTATGATGTTTTAAAACAGATTGATGATGCTAATCAGTGGACTCCCCCCATTATTTACGCTTATTTGAAACCATTATTTAATCAAGGAGATGCATATCAAAATTATTCTAACTTATTACCTACCAATGCCATATTTGATTTAACCATTTCCGAAGACGAGGATGAAGTAAATTCAATGTTGAGTAGGAGTGTTAATTCCTTAAGAAATATTCAATTATGGATATTGGGTGAGAAATTTGAAGAAATTATACCTATTGAATATGTTTATTCTTGCATTACATTACCTCATATTTCAGCCACCGTCAAATCAAGGGCTAAACAAATTAGGCAGAAAAGGCTGGCAGAATATCTTACATTGATGAGAAGAGATAATGATGTTCAAGTTAATGATGCTGAAGAAATACACTCACACGAATGGAGGATATTTAATTCGGAGATTAATAATATCTTGATTAATTATTGCGAAATGATGTATCCTAATGATATAAGAATGCAAGAAAGATTAATGCAAAGTATTATTAGTGGAGAAACACAAATAGGGATTGAGGAAATGAGCCAAGTGGCAAGGGGCGAGAGGTGATTGAATGGCTAAAAAGGTATATATTGACCCTGAAGATAATAAATCCTTTACTACAAGGAAGTTGGCTAAAGCACATATGCTTGAAAAAGGGCATAAAGGCGCAGTAATTGTTGAAGAAGTAGTTACTCCTCCTAAGGCTTCTGCCAGCGTAAAATTGCCAAAGAAAGGAGATTATAAATGCCCCAAATGTGAAAAAACTGGTAAAACTCTCAAAGCAATTAAAGACCATATGAAGGCTAAAAATCATACTGGTGAACCTATTTTGCAAGTTGATACTAAAAAAATTAGTTCAAAAAAACCTATTAAAACTGAGGTTAAAGAGCCTCAGCCTAAACCTGAGCCTAAAAAACCTATTATGGCGTTTATGAAATTGAGAGAGGTAGATGCAAAAAATATCCTAAAACCCTTGGTTGAAATTAATAAAACTTTAGAAGGCTTAAATATTAATATTCTAATTAATCCGAATGGGGGAGGATATATCCTTCAATACTATAGCACTTTATTGGATATTGTTGATGATTTGCAATTTAAGTATGATTTTGTAAATATTGAAATGCAAAACACTGATTTAGTATTTTGTTTAGGATTGTTGAAAAATATTTCAACTGATTTTAGAGTTTATGATACTGCGGGAATGAAGATGTATGGGACTAAATCTGTAGAAGATGGGAAAATTGTTATATCCTTGGATGATAGTGATAGGCTAACATGGGGTTCTTTAGTTGAGGGAATTGATTTTGCCAATCCTGATAAATTGGCTTGTGTGACTGGCATTTGGAAAAAAACTTACGGTCAAACTAAGCCGGTTGCCAAACCAATTAGCAAACCCATTATTACACCACCACCTATTAAAAAAGACCCGGTGGCTACAAAAAAAGTTCCAGTCCAAGTGAAAATAGAAGATTTTGATGATTGGGATGTTATGCAATTTGCTTCCGAAACTTTTGAAGCATATAGGGGTAGAGGCTTGGGTAGGCATCACGGTATGGGTGTAAGATATCCTCAAAGAACCTATACTCCTCCAGCACCTCCTGAGCCGATTTCTTATCCGGTTTATGGCGTTACAGAATATGTAGTTATTATTGATAGAGTGATAAAATATGACATATTTGAATAAATTAAGGTTTAATAAAAAAACTCCTATTTAAACTACTGCAAACTCTTATATAGTTGTTTGAAGACTTTGTAAATTATGTATCAGCCAACAGGATTTGCCAACACTATATTTGCTCAAAGATATGCCATAAATGCAGAAGAAACTTTTGAAGAGGCTTGTCAAAGAGTTGCAAACCACATTGCCGTAGCCGAAAATGGAAGTAGGGAAAAATGGGCTGAAAGATTTACTGAAGTAATGGTAAATAATAAATTTATCCCCGGTGGTAGGATATGGTATGGTTCAGGTAGGATGAAAGGTCAATTATTAAATTGCTTTGTAGTTCCAACAGAAGATAGTAGAGAGGGATGGGGTAAAACCGTAAGTGATATGTTGATTATTTCAGGAACTGGTGGTGGAGTGGGTATCAATTTTAGCCCGTTAAGGCCGAGAGGAACTCCAATTAGAGGGACTGGTGGTGAAGCAACCGGAGCAGTTTCTTTAATGGAAGTAGTAAATGAAACTGGAGAAGTTATTAAAGCAGGAGGTGGTAGAAGAACTGCCCTTATGCAATGTTTGAGATATGACCATGCCGACATTTTAGAATTTCTACATAAGAAATTTAACAAAGTTGAATTGACTAATGAAAACATTTCAACAACTTTGATGGATACTTTCCCTAATTTGCCGAGGGATGAGGTTAAAACCATCGTGGAGTCTTTTAGTGCAGGATTTGATGAAGTTTTAAAATCACTAATTAAGTATCAATTAGACCAAAGGCTAAAAAATGCTAATGTTTCGGTATTAGTAGATGATGATTTTTTCAATTTAGTAGAAAATAATGAAGACATTGTTTTTGAATGGAATGGTAAGGAAACAAGTAGGATTCCTGCTAAGGAAGTGTGGGATATAATTGTCCACAATTCTTGGGAATCGGGAGAACCCGGTATTTTAAATATCGGATTAGCAAATGAAATGAATAATATTTGGTATCACAAACCCCTTATTTCAACAAACCCTTGTGGTGAGATTTGGTTGGAAGAGTATGGTTGTTGTGATTTGGGGGCTATTAATTTAGTAGCCCATATTGATTCTACTACTGGAGATATGGACTGGGATATGTTGGCAGATACAGTTACTGTAGGGGTTAGATTCCTTGATGATGTTTTAGATGTCAATATATATCCACTTCAAGAAATTGAAAAGAATTGTCAAACTGTTAGGAGAATTGGTTTAGGAATTATGGGTCTTGGACACGCTTTGATAAAGATGGGTGTAAGATATGACAATGCAGAAGGTAGAAAAAAGGTTGAACAAATTTTTAACTTCATGAAAAAGAGGGCTTACGAGGCTTCAACCTATTTAGCCGCCGAGAAGGGTTCATTTCCAGCCTTTGATGCTGACAAATTTTTGGATTCAGGATTTTGTAAAACTTTAACTAAGGGCATAAGGGCTAAAATTAAAGAATATGGTATAAGAAATTGCGCCATATTAACTATTGCACCTACTGGGACTACTTCCATTATGGCCGCTACATCATCAGGTATTGAACCAGTTTTTAGTCCGGGATATAAGAGAAGATACTATGCCAGCAAGGAAGGTTCTAATGATAGAGTTATTGAAGAAGAAATTGTCATAGACCCGTTGTTCCAAGAATTATACCAAGAAGGATATGACTTAACGGCTTTTGTTTCAGCCCACGAAATTGATGTTGAAGACCATTTAAGGATGCAATCAATCGTTCAAAAGCACATAGATAATGCAGTTTCAAAAACTATTAATTTACCTAATGATTATCCTGTGGAAAAATATGGACAATTACTTCAAAAATATGGCCCTAAACTAAAAGGAACTACAGTTTATAGGTCGGGTAGTAGAGGTAATGAGCCTTTAGTCCCTCTTTCGGTTCAAGAGGCTATAGAGCATTTAAAAACTTCAGGAGTAATTATTGGTGCGGCTCAAAGCGATTGCCCATCCGGTATTTGTGAGATATCGGAAACTCCAATTAATGCATAATATTATATAGTAAAAGGTAATGGATAATTGATGAGAATTCAAATAGATAGAGGCTTAATGTTAAAAATTAAGCAAAAAAGCGATAAATTACCTTTAATAAATAAGGCTTTAACAGATATTCAAGTATTTTTAGAACCTTCATACTATAATTCTATTATTAAATTAGAACCTTTTAATGACCACATGATTTTAAAGGTTAAAACGAATAAATATATTAGTGTAGATGAGAAAAGAGATATGAAAGACCAAATTGGATATA
>UEXM01002598.1_pt1 | contig 12585 bp, 13 predicted proteins | sample 1796661 | NCBI WGS metagenome assembly UEXM01 (sample SAMEA4772469, study PRJEB27181) | metagenome | reverse complement strand
AAAGTCCTTGTACTGCAGGTGTATTACCTAAAGTACCAGCCGATCTAAAACCATATCCTGCTGTTTGTCTATTAGCCATAGTTTTATCTCCTTATGAACCTGCCCGTGAGGGCCTCCAGTTCGGTTTGTTTTAGTTTCGCTGGTTTAGAATTTTATTTCTTAGTACCACCGAAGGTTGTGCGAGATTGCCTATCAACATTGATTGGCATACTCTTGTGCTCTTCCCTCAGTAAATCGTTTTCTACAGCTTCGTCCTGACCTTCAGCTTGACGCTTAAAGTATTCAGTTCGTGACTTCGCGATCTCTTCAGGTACCCTTGCGAGTACAAGGCCGCCTACTCCAATCACTCCTGCGTATTTACCATCAGTGACTACGGGATAATCAGAATCTTTATACTCATCGGCTCTAACCAATTCGTAACCAGATCTAATTCTTCCAGAAATATTTTTAGTGTCTTCAAACCCTAAACTTTCCGCTCGTATCCACCTATGTCGGAATCCATCCGGCGCAGTTGGTGCATCTAGAGAAGATGGAGGAGTCCATACTTTAGGTCTTTCAGTTTTAGACCTTTCTGAACTCGCACGAGAAGTTATTTTTTTTTCGTTTTCATTTGTCATATGCTTATGCTCCTTCCGTGAGTTTTATTTGTTTTGCATACTCTTCGAGTGGCACACCTAATTTTTTAGCTATTGCTACCTGTGAAGATGTGAGTCTCACAGTTTTGCGTCCTGGTTTAACGCTTCTATTTGCAGAAGCAACTGACTGAACAGGTTTGGACGTATTTGTTTCAGTATTACCGAATTTATGTGGAAAGTCAACTTTTATTCTTTTATCTATTTCCGCATAGTATTCAGCTGATTTAGGGTCATACCCTTCACCATCTACTAATTCTTTGTGTATTTCAAAAGCAGTGAATGTCATTGCTCTATCTTGACCAAACCAGCTATTTTTAGAAGCCCATGCTTCTGCTTGAGGGTCTGGTGTTGGTAAAGCTTGAGGTGTTTGTCTCTCATAATTAGCGTCTTGAGACAAATTTGCTGCCGGTTGTTGAACTACAGTTTCTTTTGTATTTGTGTCTTTTAAAACATTTAATCTAGCTGCATCAATTGATAGTGTAGCAATTTTTTTATTTGCTTCTACTTGTGCTGCTGCATCACCTGCTTCAATTGCTCTTGCAAGTTCGTTTTGTGCAGATTCCATTCCAGTAGTAACTCTAGTATCAAATTGTTTTACATAATCATTGTTGATTTGTTCATATTTAGATTCTGTAACTTTTCTTTTTGCTTCAACAGCTTTTGCATATTCAGTAGCAGCTTGTTCTCTTCTTTCTGCTTCTCTCATTTTACGAGTTAATTTTGCAATACGAGATTGTACACCTTTACTGTAATCTTCTAATTGTTCATCTTCTTTTTGTTCGCCCGCTTGAACATCTTTCTGCTCACTAGGTTCCGAAGGTGCGTCCTCAGGTTTAACAGTGTCTTTAATAATTTCTTCATTAGCTGTCTCCGTTGTTACTTCGTTTACATTTTCTTCTGGTAAATTTACCTCGGTCTCTGGACCTGAAGTATCTATATCTACCATAACTTCATCTTGTTTTATTTTATTTGCTTCTGGCATAGTGTCCTTCCTATGTTAATATTTGTGGAGGATATCTGTTGGATCCTCTACGGTTGCTAAAATTTCATCTTCATTAAGAAGACGTATCTCTCCACCATCTATCTCTATTCTTGATCCGGCATAACGAGCAAAGACTACCCAGTCTCCAACCTTGCACCATGGACCATTTGGATATCTCTCTTTATCCACATAACAAGCATCTCCCATCGCAAGTACGCTTCCGCATTGTGATGCAACTTGTTGTCTATCTATAGTTTCACCACCAAGTAAGATTCCGCCTTTTGTTTTCTCATTCATTCTAAATGGTAAAACAAGCATTCTCCAACCAGTTGGTTTTGGTAATTTTGTTTTTTCTTTTGTAACTTCTTTTTTTTCTTTTGATTTTTTTACACCAACAAGATCTTTGTTAGGTAATTCAATTTTTGGGCTTGTGGTCCCCAATATCGATGACTGTGCCTTCATTTTGTTTTTGCTCCTTGTTATCTAGCAGGTTAGAGATTTCCTGTTTAGTTGCCTCTAGGGCGTTTATTTGTCCTAATATATACTTGTAATTTTCCATGGTGTCAATACCAGTTGTTACAATGATAGTTAAGTTATTTAGTTTATCGTTTATTATTTTTAATAGTCTTTCTATTTCCAATTTAACAATCCCACTTTCTTAATGATTTATTTATTCTACTATTTGGATCTCGTGCAGTTTTAGCAGAAGTTAATTTTTTCTTCATACCTTTCATACGAGCGCAGAAGGATTTACGTCTAGAACTTGTTTTAGATTTAGTTGGTGCTTTTAGAGTGCCACCTTTATAACTTGCACGTCCTTTAGCGTTTAAACCACCAGAGGGTGATTTACCTTCTTTTCTAGTCCAAGCTGCGGAAGCCATTATGCTCTCTTAGTTGGTTTCTTAGCAGTTTTAGCTGCTCTTACAAAATTTGCTTTTGTTGGTGCACCTTTAGCTCCGGGTTTTCTCATTTTCTCACCTGAGCCCGCAGCGATTCTCTTTTTTTTCGCATGAATGTTCGCGTATAATCCTGGTTTAGCCATTATGCTGTTCCTTTATTTTTTTTAGCTGCAGTTATAATATCACCTCTAGTGATTTTGTTTTTGTCACCATACATTGCTGCTAGTTTTTTGTTTTTAGGTTTAACAGTGCCGGCACTATAAGTTGATCTCATCATACCACCACCCATTTTGTTTTGTCTGTAGTCTTTTCTCATTTTTTTCCTCCTTTAAATATTTGTGTTCCCTTTATACCATAAATACTTGCAACGACAAGGATCCATAAATTTGTAAACCATTTTGGAAGTTCTGAAAACATCTCAAAAAACAATTTTACCTTGTCCATTGCTCCTGGATCATCACTTACGACTGCCCAGGCCAGGATTGCTATGGGCAAACTTAAAATTAATAAAACTGCCTCGTCCTTCCAATCTGACTGACGGGCTTCTAATAGTTTTCCTTGGTAAGCTTCTTTTCCTTCGGCCATACGAGACGCATGCATTAGTTGTGCATCTGACATTGCCATTTTAGTCTTCTGCTTGTTAGCATAAATTTTACTACCAGCTGAAACGGCTAATTTGATTGCCGAAAACCACATACTAATACCAGGTTACGTCTTTTTGTTTTCTTGCAGCACCAGTTCCTTTAACTGGATTACTATCACCTTTAGCAATAAAGCTTTTACCTCTATAACTTTTTTCAGCTCTAGGGTCGACAACTTTTTCTTGCTCTGGCATAGCAACTTTTTTACCGCCTGTTTTGTAATTCATCATAATAGTTCCTTTTTATCTCTTTGGTTTCATGTTAGCAAGTATTAATCTGTTTTCATTTGCTATTTCTTGTTTTTCTAATGAAGTATCAGCACGTAATTCTGCTAAATCTTCGTTCTGTTGCATTCTTTTATCGTCAGAAACTTGATCTTGCATAAGTTTTGCTCTTTCAAGTTCATTTTTCATAGTCATTTCTTGTTGTTTACGATCATTTTCCATTGCACGAAGATCGACCTCTCGTGATTTTAGTTTTAATAAAGGATCTGAATCAAATTGTGATGTAATTCTCTTTTCTTCCTTCATAAATTCTTCTGTCATCTCTGCAATCAACACAGCTTTTCTTGCTTCTATCTTCATAGACAATTGTTGCATCTGTGCTTCCGCTTGTTGCTTTAATTGCGGATTCATTTGTGCTTGTTGTTGCATCATTTGCATTTGTTGCACCTGTTCTGCAAATTCCATTTCGACTTGTTCTTGTCCCATTAAAGAAATATGTTCTAAAATATTTTTTTGTACTGAAACCATGACTGGTGGATTATTTCTAACTAAGTTAGTCTCCATAAAATTTAAATGCGCAGTCATATGTGCCTGGTGATCTTGTCCTCTAAACGCTTGAAAAGGTTTTTGAGTTAATGCATCAATATGTTCTAATGCAGGATCTTTAGGTTCTGTTGGTGCAGGCGGTGGTAAGATATTATCTATATCTTTTACACCTAATGCCTCATACATTTTTCTGTATATAATATACATGTTATGTAAACCAGGATTAGACGTTGCTAATTGTAATTCTGTTTGTGCAATTGTAATTCTTTGTGACATTGAGAATATATTAGGATCTGCAACTGGAATAATATCTATTCTGTCGTCAAAATCTGTTAATTTAATATTTCTCTCTCCACCAACAACATCATATGGATATTCTGGTGGTAAATATGTTTTAAATACTTTTGCTAGTGTTTTAAATTCTTGTCTTAGTGAAGAATATAATCTTTTGTGAATTGCAGACATAACTCTTGATCCACGTTCTAATAATGCAACAGTTGTACCAACCGCAGCACCTTGATTACCATCACCAACTTGCATATCAGCAATAGCCGCAAATCTTTGACCTGCTTGAACAACTATACCCATTAATTGTAATAATGTAGGGCTTGGTTCTTTGTAAGGTAGAGGAAAAAAAGCATCTCTTAAATTTCCACCAGGAGCATCAACATCTTTAAACTCTCCAGGTTGAATTGGTTGTGCTTCATCTTTTATTCTTATGCCTCTTTGTTTAAAACCTGCTGGCAGATTAGAAAGCGTTCCCGCATCTAAGAGCTGTCTTAAAGCAGAGGTCGCCGTACGAGATAATCCACCAATCATGTGAATAAGACCGAAACCGTAAAACCCCAAACCTGGTAAAAATTTAAAATGCACAAAATAATTAATTTTTTGTTTCTTAGGATCATCTTGTTCAAAATTTCTTTTGATAGATAATACCTCTCTTGATCCTTCATCAATAGTTACGATGTAAGGAAGTTTGATTCCTGTTGGTTCGCCATCTTGACCCATGTCTTCAAATCCTTCAATGTCTAAATTAATATGACATTCTAATAAGGTGTACATGTCTTCTACTTTGCCTGTTTTTTTAGTTCCGTCTAATTCTCTTTCTTTTTTAGAAACTTTATCTTCTGTTTCAGAAGGTTTGCTTAATTCTACATCTCTATAAAAACCATTTACTTGTTGTTTACGTAAATCGTTTTCTGAAATTTTAATAACATGAATAATCGCTTCCGCATCTTCTAATGAGGTTGCAGAATACGGAACGACTAAATCATCTGCTGGGACAAACTTTGATACTCCTCGTCCCAATAAATCGTCATAATAAACTTTTTTAAATGTTGAACCTGCTAATGGTAAATGAAATAACATTTGATCAAATTCTGGTTCATATTCTTTCATGACATCCATAATTTGATAATTCATAAAATCTTTTACTCTTTGTGACTGTTGTTCTTTTGCTTGATCAACAGTGCCCAGTATCTGTGTTCTAACAGGTCCTTCTGCAGGTAATAATTCTTTGTAAGCACCTGCTTGAAACTGTGTAACAGCTTCTGCAAGAACAGGGTGAGTTGCACCTGATGCTCCTTGGAAAGGTTCTGCTCTGTTTTGATAATTAAAACCTAAAAGGTCTAAACCTTTTACATAACTGTCTTCCCATTCTTTTCTTGATGCTTTATAATCTGTGTAATTGGATTGCATATCAGATCCTATTGGATCTAAGATATCATCTGGTAATAATTCTGCTAAATTGTCAAAATGATTTTCTGTGCCGGGAATTTTTTTCATGCCCGGTTCAAAATCTAACTCAACTCCGCCATCTTCTAGTTGTGTAACATCAAAAGGTACATCAGACTCAGTTCCTTGATCAATAAGATCAACTTCTAATTCTGGTCTTTCAATCTCAACTGCGTTATTTACGTTTGGTAGGGCTTTGTCTATTTCGGCCATTTATTTTTCCTTTTGTAATTGTTTTAACTTGTTTTAAGGGAACTTTCAACCCTTGTGAGCTAGGACCTTTTAAAGGAGGTACTGTTGTTGTCAACTTTTTAATCATATTTTGTTATAAGGTTTCCTTCTAAATCTCTGTATTCTAAATTAGATCCTTGACGAATTTCATCTATAATTTCTTCTAAATTATCTAAACCGTCTTCTGAATCTTTTAGTTTACCTTCATCATCTGGTCGAATAGTTATTTCATCATATTCATCTTGAACAGGTGACTTTCCTGTTGTTTCATCAGCTCTACCTGGTTTGTAAACCATATATTCTTCACTCATAGTTCCATCAAAATCTGCTGTGCTTCCTGAAGTTGTTTTTTTAATTTGCAATTCTCCAGTTGCAACATCTTCGGTAAGTGTGTAATCTTTATAACTATAAACATTTTGTCTATCTAGTGTTGCAAGTCCTTTAGTATTATCTTTACCAAGCAATTTAATTTTATCTACTAATTGAAAAAAATATGGAGGAACATCTCCTGGATACATTTTTGTTGCAGCTGTAGTTTTTTGTGCAACTTTAGTTGCTGTTGCAAGCTCATCTCCAAGCCCTAACATTTTAGCAAGTATAACAGTGCCACCAGCACCGGTCATTTGTAAAAACTGTCTTCTATCCATACCATTTGATTCTAATACCATGTCAACATCTTGTTCTAACAATTGTTTAGTGTCATCATTAACAGGTAAACTTTTTGATTTAGCGTAAGCTCTTAATAATTTTAAACCAGGGAATATTGGGGCTATTAACTCTGCACCAAGTGATGCTGTCTCTGCAACCTTAACCGGTAGTGATGAACTGCCTCGTTCTATCATTTTTTTTTTCTCTTCATTAATTAATGTATCAAGACCCACTAATTTTTCTGTAGATGTCGGTGTTATATTTTTTAAAAAGTTTTTAAATATAGGACCGCCTACAAATCTTACATTATTATTTTCTGGTACTTCACCATAGTCAAGTATCCCATCAGAGTCTTCTCTTAAATAAGATGATTTAACTTTAAACATTGGTTTTTGTAATATATCAGAAATTAAGTTACCTGTTGCAGGTAATACTCTTGCACCAAACTCACCAACTCTTAATGCAGCTTGTGCTGCCATATCTGCGTAGTATGGAATGTTTTTTGGGTTTGCTAAATCTGCAACTTGTGCAATTTTAGATTTACTATCATCATATGTAATTGGTGTGTCGTCTAATGTAACACTATCAATGTTATTAAATTTAAATTCTAGTTCGTTTAAGAAATCATTACCATCGAGTTGTGGTTTTGGTGAACCGTTTTCATAATTAATCCTGCCACCATTTGCAAAATCATATAAAGGTGCTGCTGTTGTTTCATCCATTTCAGTAGAAGGCATTTCTTTTCCTACTTCCTCAAAATCATCGGGCATTCCTGCTAAAGTTATAGCATTTTGTTCTTCAGAAAAACCTTCTATGTTTCTTCTTTTCCAATTATTAATAGCTACTTGTGGATCCGCAGAATCTAAAGCCATTGCCTTATCAGCAAGAGATAATTCTATACCCATTTCATCTGCTATAGATTTAGCTTGAATAACTGCGTTGGCTCCTAAGGCATAACCTAGGGGTTTAATAACTTTACCCGCTACTTTTAAACCTTTAACTGCACCTGATTTAAGAGCGTTTATATATTTGTTACTTGATTGTAATATTGATTTTTGAGTATTTTTATAATTACCATAATAACCATCATCTAGTTTTATTCTTACGGGACCAATATCTTTATTTATTTTATCTATTCTTATTTTAGCTTCCGCTTGAGTTATTTTGCCTGCTTTTAAAGATGATTCAACTTTTCCTACCTCTCTGTTTGCATATTTAAATACTGGTTCTGTTTTGTATGGATTTTTTCCTACACCATCTGGGTGGTGAACTTCTGTAATATTAAATCTAGGAGATTTTCTTTTTATGTATGAATCTATTTGGGTTTTTGTTGCGTTAGGATTTTCTGCTAATATTTCTGCTGTTAACAATTTAACTTTAACATTATTTTTAATTGTTTTACCTTTTCCTTCTGCTGTAAAATCTCTTTTACTCCCTGTCTTAGCTTGGGTTTCGTAAGCAACTGTTGATTTTTTAAAAAAACCTTTACCAAAAGTATTGTCAATTTGTTTTTCAAGATTACCTTTTTTAAAATCTCCACCCCATGTAAACGTTGTTTTTTTTGGAGCTTCAAGGTCTACAAACTGAACTCTTTTCCAAGCAGGTACACCATTTTTATCCACCATTTTCCAATCAACTTTTCCTTGCTTATTAATAGGTAAATTACCGTCTGCAAATTCGCCAACAATTTTTATTCTATCTCCTCTATAAGAACTTCTATATAAATTAGACCACAATTTTTTTTCGCTATTATCACCAAAAGGAAAACCGCCTAGTCTTGATTGTTCTGACTGCATGCTCTTAATTGCATTAGCATATTTTCTGTAAATGTTTTTACCATCAACATCAACTGCATCTGGATTAGAATTTTTTTTCAACCATTGTTCACCGTTTTGAAAATTTTTAATTGTGTCTATGGTTTCACTCATGGTATATTTTAAATTACCAAAAGTTTTTGCAGCAATAGATTTTAAACTTACATTCTTACCACCGGTAGTAAGTAAATTAATTTTTTCTATATCATTAGGTTTTAATAATTGTTTTACATTAATTGCATCAAACACTTTTTTATTAGTTTCTTTAAGACCTGTGCCTTTTCTTAAATCAATAGGCTCATCTAATAAATAAGCTCTTAACTGACGACCAAAAGTATTATTTTTACCAAAAATTTTATTCCATTTTTCAGGAGTAGGATCTGTTAACCATTTTTCTAATTTTTTAAAACCAGTTTCTACACTTACTTTATTTTGTTTTGATCCTTGAGTTCCTTCTATTTTAGGTATATCTATTTTTTTACCAAAAATTGTGTAAGGTACTCCACCTACACCAAAATTCTGTCTTATCTGTCCACCTTCTGCAAAGTTCTCTGTTGAGTATAACTCGAAGAAGTTTTTAAATTTCATTGGTCTTTTACCAGGTCTATTTTTTTGATATCTTCCGTAAGCTTTTAGAACTTCTTCTATTTTATTATTTGAGTCTTGTACGGGGTCTACACTTAAATCTGCAGCTGAAGGTAGCACAGCAAACGCATTATCAAACATGTCCCGGTCTTTTGTTTTAGGTGGTGTAGGGGCTTCTGATGCAGGGAACAAGGTCCCTGGACCGAACTGATCGTTTATTTGTTTAATGATCTCGTCAGTCTCTGCACTAGCAAAATACTTCTCACCTAGTTTAGGTGTTTCCACATCGTCTAATGCTCCTGTTACTGGGTTGTATAAATATTTCATTAAACGTCTCTCCCTTCTACATAAAAATCATCTGTCCCTGTAAAATTTTCATTTTTAAAAAACCTTGGATCAAAAGCTTGTCTATCGTTAACATTATAATCAGGGTAAATACCGACAGTTTCTTTATCTATATTTAACGCTTCGAGAATACCAACAGCATCTATATTTTTATCTGGTGGATAAGGAATTTGTTTTCTTTCTCCGTCTGCACCTATAAAAGATTCTACCATGCCAGAAAAATTTCCTGTTTCTTCATTAAATGTGCCGTACATATCTTCATATGTTAAACCTTCTAAATATTCGTTAAATTTTTGATCAGCAATTTCTGCCCTAAATTTACTTCTAAAATAATTTTTAATATCTTTTAAATTATCTGTAATTATTTTATCAACATAGTTTTCGTTGTCAAAATTTCCTTTTCTCGGTAAATTTGCTAACCCTAATCCCCCTTGTTCAAAACCAATTCTACCGCCCTTAGCTAATTTTATTATGCCACCTTCAGCATTATCAGTTTTCTTTTTATTAAGAAACTTTAATTTTGTTAATTCCATAACTTGATCGTTGGGTTCCATTTTTAAAAGATTAAGTCCTTCTTCTCTTGATAGGAAAGGATTGTCTTCAAGAAGTTTATCAAGTGTTTTTATATTTCCTGGGCCTTCTTTTTGTGTAAAGAAATCTAACGTATCGTCATCGTATACTACAATCTGTTGATCTTCAGGTAAATCACCACCTAGTTCTTTAAAGACATTTTCATCTTTAGCAAGATCTGGGTTAGCTTTTAATTCGTCTATAAAACCAGGAAAAGTTTTTCTAACATAAGGATCTGCATTAGGATCTTTAAGTGTGTTTTCTAATCTTTGAATTAAGTATTCTGCTTTAGTAAATTTACCTTGTCCTGGTTTTACTGGTACTGTTTCTTCTTCTTTAACTTTAACTTTTTTCTTTTTAGGAAACTTAATTAAATCACCTTTGTCTTTAGGAGTTGTAATATCTGCTAGATCACTAAACACATCTCCTTGACCAACATCCCCCAGTGCAAAGAAAGGCTCTTCCGATTGTGTTTTCTCATACAGTTTATATTTCTCAGGGTGTGTTCTTTTGAATGATTCAAGGTATAATTTTTTCTCGTTAGCGTTTACCATAACTCTTCCCATAATTTCATCTGGTGTTTTAAAGAAAGGACTATTACCTTTTTTAATTACTTCTGATGAGGCTTCTATTTCTTTAATACGTTCAAGTAATTCATCTGGTTTTAGATAATCTATTGCATTGGCTGGTCCATTTACTTTAAATGGTAAGTAGTCGTTTTTCTTTAAAAAATCTATCATGCCAGTTGGTCCTTTAAGAGGAATGTCTCCACCTTTTAATGCTGCTTCTTCAATTGCTTTATCTAGATCGTCAAATATTTTTGAACCAAAGTGATATTGTAAAACTCTATTAGGATCAGGAGCAAAGAACTCTGCACCTCCGTGGTGATATCTACCCGCTTTTATTGCTTCATAAATTTTAGGGTCAAGGTTAATGATCCCTGCTTCATGGAGCTTGGGCAAATGATAACCGCCTAGTGTTCTATACATTCCGACATCGCCTTCATAAGCTCTGCCCTCATATAATCTTTTCATTCTTTTGTCATTTGCAGCTTTTTGATCTTTTAAAATTTGTTCTTGGTTTTTTGTAGTCTTTGTAAGGTCTTCTCCTTTACCTCTAGTTTCTTCTATAAATTCTAAAATTTCATTACCCTCACTACTTAATCCTGTTTTCTCATTACCAAGGAATCTTTTGTTTCTAACAAATTCTTGGTATATTTCTTCTACGTTTTGTCCTTCGCTTGTTAAACCTTTTTCAATATCTTTAAGTACAACTTTTGATCTTTGTAGCACACCAAGATTATAATTAAGATTCTGTTTTTGTAGATCACTTAAAGTGTAACCTCCCTCTCTAATAAATTCTAAAGTTTTTTGCCAATTTAATTTTTGATCTTCAATAGATTGCCTAATCAATGGATATCTATCCATTGTATTTAAGACTTGAATATTGTGTCTACCAAATTGACCAGTCTGTGTAGGGTCCGTGATCCGTGATCCAATAAGCGGGAAATCACCAGCAACTTTTCTAGTTATTGGTTTTAAAACATTTGATGCAACGTTATCCACGCCACCTTTAGGCATTTCTTTACCTACAAATTCAAGAGCTTCCTCTTTGGTTTTACCCATGCTCATTAAAATTCTTATAATCTCGTCCATTTAATAATATACCTTTTCTTTGTACTCTGTTATCTCATCTACATAATCTTCAGGGTGTTGGACAAAGCCTCCTTGTCTGAATCGCATAACAGCTTGAGTCATACTATCGACTAAGTCATCATGATCGCCGTGAGGGAATGCAGCGCATTCCTCAATAACGTCATCCGCAAAATTTTGTTCAGGAGCCCAGATCATTCCAGACTCAAATAAAGGTGCGCATGTATTTACTCTTGCATGCTTATCATTTCCTCGGCTCGGTGTAAAGTTAACAACTGGAATATTCATTTGTCTTAATTCGTAGGTTAAAGGCATCCCAGATGCTTTTCCCTCAATTATTACGGTCTCAGGGTTCCAATACTTATATTGCTCAAGAGCCTTACGACGTAATTCTGGAAACTCTAAACGTTCTTTTACAGAGTCTAATAACAGTAGATTAGGCCCAGAATCGTTGTCAGGGTAAAATACACCCCATGTAGTAATCGCACTAAAGTCAGCAGTCTCTTTTTTAAGGAAGGCTGTGTCATAGGATTGTATCACATGATGTAGATCCGGTATCCAATCGTGTTTCCATTTACGCCACCACTCCCGTTTAATAATTGCACCTTCTTCAGATGTTGGGTTTTGCATCCATTGTGCGTTCCATTTACCAATAGGCAAAGTTGCTTTTACTTTTTCTAATTCGTCTAGTTTCCAATATTGTGGCCAGACAGGAACAGGTACTTTTTTATCTTCCAAGATTGCTGGAAATTGGACCACGTGCCACTGATCAGCTTTCGCTTCTTTTTGTTTTGAAACCAACATGCCTGTCAAATCTTTTGTAGACCATCTTGTCATTACAACTACAATTTTACCACCAGGTTGAAGTCTTTGTCTAGGACCTGACGTGTACCATTCATAAGCAGATTCCATAGCAGTAGAAGACATTGCGTCTTGCTCAGAGTGTGGATCATCAATTATTAATAGGTCAGCACCCCGTCCGGTTATAGCACCGCCGACCCCTGCAGCAAAATACTCGCCACCTTGTGCTGTTTCCCACCTACCGGCAGCTTGGGAGTCTTCTCTTAGTCTTGTTTCAA
>UEXM01002597.1_pt1 | contig 12589 bp, 17 predicted proteins | sample 1796661 | NCBI WGS metagenome assembly UEXM01 (sample SAMEA4772469, study PRJEB27181) | metagenome | reverse complement strand
CTGAATACTTCTGATGTGCTAAACTTGATAGACGAAATTTATGCCAACTGTGGTATCAAATATTATTAGGAACAAAAATGTCAAAACTCAATGCTTGTATAGTAATAATCTCATCTAGAAAAAAGTGCATTAAAGACTGTTTGTTGTCTTTGTGGGAAAAATACAACCACGAACACGACTATCCTGTCTATGTTCACTATTTTGATGACATTTACGATGATCAGGAATTCAGAAAAGAAGTTGCAGATTCTTGCAGCCAGCGCGTGACTTTTCAGTCCATACCGTATGAGACGCCATCATTTATTGATGAGAGCGAACTGTTCTACAATAGAAAGAATCTTTGGTATGTGAGAGCAAGCTTTCCTATCTCTAGAAAAGGTTATTTGCACATGTGCCACTTTACAAGCAACATGTATGGATACGAAAACACCTCAATACATGAACATGATTATGTTATGACCTTGGATGATGAATCCATGTTCATGAAAGACATGCCATACGACCCGTTTCAGGTCATGACTGAGCGCCCCGAGACTATGGGAGCCTTGAAAGTAACAGATCAGAATGTAAAAGTTCCACATCAAGGAAACTATGACACTAGAGTCAAATTGTGGAAATTTGTTCAAGGCTACATCAATCATTATGGAATAGAGCCTAAATCTAAATTCATGAAAGATCTATTAAGTGATCCTGAGGGTGAAAAAAACTTTCACTTTTACACAATTTTTGACTCCTATGTAATAAAAAACTCTATGTTTGAATCAAAAGAGTGGAAGCAATGGATTGACGCAATTAACAAGTTTGGTGGAATTTACAAATATAGATGGGGAGACAATGATGTGTATGCCCTATTTTATCTAATTCATCTTGGTGAACAAGTGTATGATTTAAAGACTGTAGATGATGGCTACCATGCCCAAGGCGCACTGAGACATAGACAGGACTACGCCCCAGGCGTGAAGGACAATTCTAGATGAAAATCCTGTACATAGATTATGGAAACAAGGTTTCAGATGACCATATGTATCAATATTATGGAGATCTTTATAGGCAACTAAAAAACAAAGCAGAAGTTGTTCTATTTCAAAATCAAATAAAAAATTTTAACAACATCAATAATAGTGATTTTGATTGTGTGATATTTGGGCTGGGCTATTTTACACAAAACAACCCCTCTGTTTACAGAAAGATAGAAGGGTTGGCAGAATGCAAAGTTCCGGTTGTTTGCTTACTTCATAAGCCACAAACAATGATTCAAGAAAAGCTAGATTTTTGTAGACTTAATGAAATTGACATCTTAATGGATACCAACATTACATATAAAGAATACGGCAATTTGGTTGGGGCGTCTCCGATAAGATTTTGGTTTACAGCAGATCCAAGTGTCTATTATCCACGAACAGTGGAAAAGAAATTTGACATTGGTTTTAGTGGTGCTGATCATGGTGGCGATAAGATAAAGGGACCCACCAACGATTTGAGAAACAGAGTCCGAGGTGTTATTCAAAAAACTGATTACAATTTATTCTGGAATTCTACTAGAGATTTGAGTTACAGAATTTCATCTGTTGAAGAATACGCCACAAAGATAAGTGAATCAAAAATGTGGCTCGCCACTACTGGTCCGAATAACGACATTAGCCCAAGGTATTTTGAAGTGATGTTATCAAAGACATTGCTGTTGTGCAATAGCATGCCCTATGAATATGAAGACGTTTTCAAAGACGGAGAAAACTGTGTCATGTTTGATAATGATTTATCAAACCTTTCACAAAAAATAGATTATTATCTGAACAACGAACAAGAGAGAAACAGGATCACCGACAATGCATTTAAGATGGTCACAGGTGGCTACACTTGGGAACACATGGCTGATAAACTATTGGCACAAATAGGAGAAATGAAAAATGTCATTTAAAGTAATAGCCGATTTTGAAAAAGAAATTGCAAAGTTTTTTGGTGCGCCACACGCTGTGGCTGTTGATTGTTGCACCCACGGCATTGAGTTGTGTCTTAGACATAAAAACGTGGAAAACATTTTGGTTCCAAAGCACACCTATCTATCCGTGCCGATGCTATCAAGTAAGCTGGGCATCGAAATGCAGTGGACAGAAGAGAAGTGGCAAGATTATTATTATCTAACAAAAGATGTAATAGATGCTGCCGTACTCTGGCGACAAGGTAGTTATGTCCCTGGCACTCACATGTGCGTTAGTTTTCAGTTCAGGAAGCACTTAAGTCTAGGTCGAGGCGGGATCATTCTTTTTGATAAAGAAGATGATTTTGACGTGCTGAAAAAGATGTCGTATGACGGCAGAAACCCCGATGATCCCTGGGCGGTCCAGAACATAAAAACCATTGGGTATCACTATTACATGACACCTGAAACAGCACAAATGGGGCTAGAAAAGCTTCCCGAGGCAATCAACAGAAAGCCAAAGCAGTGGGTACACACTGATTGGCCTGATTTGACAACCATGGATGTATTCAAATCATGAGCCAAAAAGCCCTGTTGGTTGGTTTTAAGGATTGTGAACAGACCGAAGAAGCTTATAGTTTTTTAAAAATTTGTGGCTTTGATGCAACCCCTGTGTACACAGATCCTCGACGCGGCGCCAGATTGCCTGTGTTTGTAAAAGATTGGTCAGGTGAATATTTATTTCACTTAAAATCATACTGCATTTTGAGAAAAAGATTGCTAGATCGTGTTTCCATTGCAGCAGTAAATTTTCATCCATGTCCCCCGGAATACCCCGGCGCAGGCGGTGTTAATCGGTCTCTATACAACAATGATGATAGTAGTGGTGTAACAGTTCATTACATGAATGAAGAAGTGGACAATGGAAAAATCATAAAAGTCTATCGTCTTCCGATTTTTCAAAACGATAACATCGCCTCTTTGATGAAAAGAATTAAAAATAAACAAACAGAAGCATTCTACGATGTAGTCGCCAATGTGGCAGAAACAGGACATGACTATTTGCTCAACACGTCCAGACTTTCTTCAAACGAATCTTGGGGTAGTCACGTTGGTAGAATGAGAGAGATAGATGATTTAGAATTGGCTGACGTTAATATATCAAAAAAAGATTTAGAAAAATTAATAAGAGCTACACACATAGGCAAATTTGGACCTAAAATAAGCTTACACGGTCATACTTTTCAATATAAGGAATCAAAATGAACATAATGATTTTAGGTAGCACTGGTTTTATTGGCAAAGCGTTGCATGAGAAGCTAGTGCAAGATGGACACAATGTGATTGGTTGCTCAAGAGCGAAGGGCGTAGATGCCACCCAATACCAGCAGTTAGAGAATTTTATAAGACAAAACGAACCAGATGTGATTTACAATGTTGCCTCTCATGGGGGGAGCATGAGGTACGTTAGAAAATATGCAGCAGATGTAATTTCAGACAATGTTCAAATGATTTTGAATCTGTATCGGGCTGTCAATAAACTAAATCCAAAGATAAAAATAATTCAACCATTTTCAAATTGCTCATACCCTGGAGACAGCAGTGTCCAACATGAAGAGAATTGGTTAACAGGCGACGTACATAAGTCAGTTTTTTCATTTGGTAATTCAAAAAGAACTATTTTTTATGTTTCCAAATGCTACCATGATCAATACGGTATCAATACTGTAAATATGATTTTCCCCAATACATATGGTCCTGGCGATTCAACGGATCCAAATCACACTCACGCCCTTAATGGAATGATTATTAGAATGATGCAAGCCAAGAGAGCAGGAGACAAAGAGTTTGTAGTGTGGGGAACAGGCAAGCCAGTTAGAGAGTGGGCTTATGTTAGTGACTTTATAGAAGCACTTGCCAAGGGTGTTGAGTTAGATAACATTGTTTATCCACTTAACATAGGACAAGAAAAGGGCTATTCAATAGCTGAGTCCGCCATGATGATAAAAGAAGAAATGGGTTATGATGGGGAGATAGTCTTTGACCCTTCCTTCCCAGATGGTGACCCTGTCAAAATACTTGGGAATAAACAATTCAAGAAACACTTCCCAGAGTTTGAATTCTTTAACCATCGCCAGGGAATAGCAGAGGCTATTAGATTTTACGAAAACAATTTATTATAAGGGGTAGAGATGAAAAAAATATTAGTTACTGGTGGAGCGGGGTATGTTGGTACAACGCTTGTTCCGATGCTTCTAGATAGAGGTCACGACGTTACAGTTATAGACAATTTAATGTTTATGAATGGAGATCGGATGATTCCTTTCATGAATAATGATAGGTTTAGGTTTGTAAAAGGTGACGTAAGAGACAGAAAACTTATGCAGAAGCTTGTTGATGATAAAGATGTGGTCATACACCTAGCGGCATATGTTGGATTTCCAATTTGTCGATTAAAGGGGCAAGATGAGTCTTATTCTCTAAACACTGAAGCAACGAAAATGGTAGTAGACATTATGAGAGACAGTCAATACTTGTTGTTTGGCTCTACCGGCTCTAACTATGGAGAGGTAATCGGGGTTTGTACCGAAGAAACTCCACTGAACCCTTTGTCAATCTATGGAAGAACAAAGACCAAAGCAGAACAGATCGTTATGTCAAGAACAAATTCTACCGCTTTTAGGTTTGCAACTGCTTTTGGTATTTCGCCAAGAATGAGATTGGATTTGCTCGTGAATGATCTTACCTACAAAGCAATCACAGAGGGGTACGCTGTTATTTATGAGTCTCACTTCTTGAGAACTTTCATACATATTAGAGATTTGGCGCACTCTTTTGTTTTTGCAATTGACAACCAAGATCGGATGTCTGGCGAGGTTTACAATGTTGGCTCTAATAAAATGAATTACACAAAGAGAGAAGTTTGTGAGATGATAAATGAAGAAATCCCTGAAGCCTTCTTTCACCATGCCTCAATTAAAGAAGATCCAGATAAAAGAAATTATCAAGTATCCTATGATAAGATAAATGCACTGGGCTTTGAAGTAGACGTAGATCTGAAAACTGGAATCAGAGAAATCAAAGACAGCGTTCAACTTCTTGAACACAGTTTAAGGTACAGGAATGTCTAGAGAACCAGATAACATTCAAGAATACTATAAATATTATCTGACATTGCACCAGAACAAAGTCAACAGAAGACTTCATGCCTTGGGGCAAATCGCAACAATCGTATTTATTTTTCTAAGTGTTAAGGTAAGCCTCTGGTTACTGATTTTGACACCCTTCGTGATTTACCCATTCGCTTGGTCTGGGCATTATTTTTTTGAGAAAAACAAGCCTGCTGCTTTTTCAAACCCTCTTTGGGCTAAAATTAGTGATTGGATGATGCTGCGCGATATGATTCTAGGACGTATAGAGCGATAACATGTTTACAAATAAAGAAATCTTAAAACACAATTTAAAACTCATAGAAATAGAAACCTTTTCGTATTGCAACAGAAAGTGTTGGTTTTGTCCAAACTCCTTTGTTGACAGAATTTCTGACAATAAGATAATGCAAGAAGAGGTTTATCTAGATTTGCTTTCGCAATTGAGTGAAATCGACTTTTCAGGCGAGTTGACTTTTAGTAGGTACAACGAACCAACCTCTAAGAGAGAACTGTTTATAAAAAGAATAAAACAAGCCCGCACCGCACTCCCTAACGCCACTTTGAGAACGAATACAAATGGCGACTATATGAAAAGAGATTACATTGAGGAGCTTTGTGATGTAGGGTTCGACCAACTATGGATTCAACAATATTTATCAAATAACGAAAAATACGATCACGAAAAGATGAGAGCCAGAGCAGAGAGAAAAATTAAAAAGCTTGGTCTTCCCGCCAAAGTAATTACAGACATTCCTGGCTGCAAGCTAGAATATGACTTATCTTATAGGGGAATGACGATCCACATTCGTTCAAGAAATTTTGAAATAGATGGCTCAAGCCGAGGAGATACTATAGAGATTGCCTCTGATTACACCCGTACTCAGCGATGCTTACAGGTTTCAGAAAATATGTACATAGATTTTAATGGCTCTGTTATGGTCTGCTGTGCTTTACGTTCGGATGTACCGGGACAAGAAAGCGGCATAATGGGACATGTAAGCGATGGCAAATTGTGGGACATCTACATGAGCGATGCATACAAGCCTTGGCGTGACCACCATGCCGAAGATGGACCAAAAGAAGGTTTTTGTAAAACCTGTAGAGATAGTGTAAAACCACCATATGAGGAATAAAATGGAAAAAAAACCAAACTTAGTGTACGGCAAAAAGAAAGAAATGACAACGCCAGAAAAAAAAGCTTTTATTTTAAGGCTATTTGTTGATCAAGGGACCACTCTCATAGAGACAGGTACGCACTTAGGATATACTATCTCTAAGTGTGCTAACTTTTGCAAAGAAGTGCATACTGCTGAAATAGATAAGAATTTGCAAGATGGGGCTAAATTTAATTGCTACAACTTTGACAACATAACGTTTCATTTAGAATCTTCAGACCAGATGCTTAAAAAAATATCTTCTGGAGAAATCAAAGCTGAGCCACCCTATGTTTTTTGGCTTGATGCTCACTTAGGAAATAGCGAATTAGAACTAGAACAAAAAATCTTAAGAAGTGAACTGGAGGTCATTCGAGACAACTTTAAGAAAGAAGACATCCGTGCTTTGTTGATAGACGATACTAGCGGACTAACAATGGCGCCTGATTTAATCACAGTTCAAGAGTGCTATGATTTGTTGTTAGAAATTAATCCTAATTTTAGAATTAGTTCAATCTTGCGAGGAGGTCATTACAATGGACCGACTCCGTTTGACGCTGACGTTCTAATGGCATACGACGCCGACTGTTTTGATTTTGTAATCAGACGCCGCCGCCAAGAATAAAAAAAGAGGTAAACATGAAAGTAGCAGTTCTAGTAACAGGTCAACTAAGAGATTACAAGGTGAATTATACAAATCACTTAAAACACCTTATTGAACCAAACAACGCTGATGTTTTTGTTTACGCTTGCACTAAGAATACCCTACACTCTTGTGGGAAGTCTTTGGAGCAAAAATATTATACGACTAATGAATATGCTGAAGAAGAAATAAGGCAAAGTGTTTCTAACATTTATGGCAAACATTTGAAGCAAGTGATAGTCGATAGTAACGAGAAGCTACCTGACGGAAATTTTGGAACTCTTGGATACTTCAGAACTAGAATGCAGAATCAGATAGATAACATCGGAAGCGGCTTTGCTATGGCAAAAGAATACGCAAAAGAAAATAACTTTGAATATGATGTGATTGTTAGATGCAGACCTGACAATTCTATGTTCCCAAAGCCCCTGACCCTAAGGGCGCTCAGCTATGAAGGTGACACCATTTACAGCACTGTTTTTAAGCCGTCAGGTCACAGGGACTTGTGCTTTTTTGCTATTTCTAGTCCACATACATTTGAAAAATATTGTTCATTTGAGTATCTAAAGGGAGAAGATCCCAATAGAACTGATAGTAACTTTGTCTGCACTGAACACATGTGGGAAGATTACTTGAAGACTATAGGTGTTCAAACAAAATACATACCTGACGTTTGCAAACCCTTTACTGGCTTTGACAAGACGATGCCGATAACTGATTTCCCATACAGGAACAAAGAAGAGATGCTGATCGACGCCGAAGGCAATTTGGTGAGTCAGGTATTACCTTGATTTACATTCAATTAACTAACGGCTTTGGCAACAACTTATTTCAATATAATGCTGCTCGCTTATTAGCAGAGCACCACGGAACAAACGTAATAGGAATACCTCCAGAAAAAAACTATTATGGAATCAGTTCCCTCAAAAAGCTTGGTTTGTCGTTCGATGAATCACCACCAAGCAATTGCGTCGTTGCTGGTGGCGATCAGCAGTTCCTAAAAATGTTTGACAAAAAGCACGCAGATAGCAACATTTTATTGTCTGGTTATTTTGAAGATTATCGATTCTTTATAAATTCTCGTGAAAGAATAAAGTCTTGGTACCCACCTGTAGGCACAAAAAACTCTAAAGACTTGGTTGTGCATCTTCGCACAGGCGACCGACTTTTTATGAAAAATGAATTTTATTCAAAACCAAAGGCATCTGATTATGCTAAAGCGATTGGTAATTTTGATTTTGAAAAACTTTACATTGTGACAGATATGCCAGTCTGGAAAAAAATTGACTCTAAAGAACTATCTAGAATAAACTTTCACACCTCTGTACCAAAAGAAAAAAGTGTCCCAATAGAAGAGTCTGTGAAATATTTCAATTCTTTTGTCGAGCAATTTCAACAATTTGAGCCAATTATTCAAAGAAAAAGTGTTGATGAAGATTTTAACTTTATAAGAACTTTTGATAACATATTGTTTGAACATGGAACTCTTTCATGGTGGGCAGCATTTCTAAGCGATGCAAAAAAAGTTGGAGTCTATGGTCCATGGCGCCCTTGGAAAGGGAAGTCAAACAAAAACCTAAGTAGCATACCACTGCCGGGTTGGTTTAAATGGCAATAAAGGATTTTAAATGAAAATTTTAATAACTGGCGGGACTGGCATGGTAGGCTCGTCGTTCAAAAAAATAAAAACTGAGCATGAACTAATCTTTGTTGGTTCACGAGATTATGATCTGGTTTCCAAAGAGCAAACCGCACAAATGATCAAGTCGATAATGCCAGATAGCATTATCCATCTTGCTGCTAAAGTCGGAGGTGTCAAGGGCAATACCGATTTTGTCAACGACTTCTTTACTCAGAACATACAAATGAATACAAATGTGCTGGAATGCGCTCACGAACATGGTGTTGAAAAAGTTATTTCTTTTTTATCAACCTGTGTTTATCCAAATAAAGTAACTTATCCGTTGACTGAAGATCAAATACACAACGGTCCACCCCACCAGAGCAATTTTGGCTATGCATACGCCAAAAGAATGGCTGACATACACTCAAGGACAATGAGACAACAATACGGACATGATTACATCTGCGCTATTCCAAACAATCTATACGGACCAAATGACAATTTTGATTTAAACAACGGTCATGTGATACCAGCTATTATAAGAAAGATACACGAAGCAAAAAACAATGGGACTATTCCTGTAATGTGGGGATCAGGCGCACCATTAAGAGAGTTTACATTCTCAAATGACATACCGAAAATCTTATTGCTACTTTTAGAAAAATACAGCGAAGAGGAACCAGTCAACATAGGCTATTGCGAAGAAATAAGTATTAGAACAGTTGTTGAAGAAATTTGCGACATCATGGACTACACGGGCACCGTCGAATGGGACACGAGCAAACCTGAAGGGCAATTTAGAAAGCCAAGCTCTAATAAGAAATTCCTACAATTATGCCCAGAATTCAAGTATACTTCCTTTAAAGACGGATTAACTCAAACCTGTAATTGGTTTGTAAAACAATACCCTGATGTAAGAGGTTTTTAAATGAAGACTGCAATGGTAACAGGAGCCACTGGACAAGACGGCTCCTACTTAATAGATTTGTTGCTAGAAAAAGGATATAAAGTTGTTGCACTCAAAAGGAGAACATCTTTGATTTCTACGGATCGAATAGATCACATTCACGACAATCACAGAAACAAAGAAAACTTTATTTTACAATACGCTAACATGATAGATACCGGATGCCTGTATCGACTACTATTGGAGCACCAGCCCGATGAAATTTATAATTTGGCAGCCCAGTCTCATGTAAGAGTATCTTTTCAAACTCCAGAGGAAACAGCACAAGTTGTTGGTATTGGTACTCTGAGATTATTAGAAGCAGTTAGAAACGTCTGCCCTACAGCGAGATTTTATCAAGCATCATCATCAGAGATGTTTGGAGATAATCCTGAAAATCCACAAAACGAAGACACAAGATTCATGCCTGCTAGCCCTTATGCTTGCTCAAAGGTGTTTGCGCACAACATTTGCAGAAACTATAGAGAATCATACGGCATACACATCTCTTGTGGTATTTTGTTTAATCACGAATCTCCTAGAAGAGGTGAGACATTTGTGACAAGAAAAATTACTATTGCCGCCGCCCGAATAAAAATGGGCTTGCAAGAAAAGCTTTATCTTGGAAACCTTGATGCGAAAAGAGACTGGGGCTTCGCGGGAGATTATGTCAAGGCTATGTGGCTTATGTTGCAGCAGGATGAACCAGATGATTATGTTGTAGCGACCTCCGAGACACATACTGTCAAAGAGTTTCTTGAAGAGGTCTTCGAGCACGCCGGGCTTGATATAGAAAAGCACGTTGAGATTGATGAAAGACTTTTCCGACCACATGAGGTTCCTTTGTTGCTGGGAGATTACTCAAAAGCCAAAGAAAAACTTAATTGGGAACCACAAATTAAGTTTAAAAAGCTTGCTAAGATGATGTATGATGAAGACCTAAAGAATCTTAAGGAGACAAAGAATGGCTAGATGTTTAGTAACCGGGCACAAGGGATACATTGGCTCTAAATTGTTTGAAAGGCTGAAGTCTTTGGGTCATGATGTCATGGGAATTGATTTGAATGAAGAAATACCAAATGACATAAACAAGACTCTTGCTGAAGATAATGATGGCAAGTTTCATCCACACTATTTCAGTTTCAAACCAGAGTACATTTTCCACATGGCTTGTTGGCCAAGAGTTGGATACAGTGTTGAAAATCCTGTTTCAACCAATAAAAACAATATTCTAGCTGGCACTAATATTCTTAATTTTGCTAGAAAGGTGGGCTCTGTCAAGAGAGTAATTTACTCTAGTTCCTCTTCGGTAGTAGGAAACGGGGAGGGACCAGCTAGCCCATACGCTCTACAAAAGTATACGACTGAGTTAGAAACTACGATGTATTCACGCTTATACGGCTTAGATACTGTAAGTTTGAGATATTTTAATGTTTACTCTCATGACCAGCGCGCTGATGGACCATACGCAACTGCTGTGGCTAATTGGATGAAGAGCATAAGGGGTGGCATTAATCCTTACATTACTGGAGATGGGGAACAAAGAAGAGACATGGTAAACGTCGATGACGTGGTAAGCGCTAACGTATTCTGCATGGATTATGACGAACAACTATGTGGCGCTGTTTTCGATGTTGGTACTGGCGAAAACATTTCTTTGAACGAGATAGCAAGGATTGTTAAAGAATACGTCCCAGAGACCAAATTTGATTATGTGGAATCCAGAAAGGGCGATGTTTTAGTTACCAAAGCAGACATTTCAGGCTTATTGGGGCTTGGCTGGCAAGCACAAGTGAGTATAACCAATGGTATAGCAGATTGTTTTAAGAGGCTTAAATGACTACCATTGGTATTGTTGGGCTAGGTTTTGTTGGAACAGCCATCTATGAAGGTCTTAAAAATTTTTACGACATTCGTGGATATGACATAGATGTCAAAAAGAGCAACTCTACGCTAGAGAAAATAGTAATACACTCAGACATAATCTTCCAATGTTTGCCAACTCCAATGCTCCCTTCCGGGCAGTGCGATCTGTCAATAGTAGAGTATTCACTCACAAACATTGACAAGCTTTCACAAGAATGGAATCGTGCCCCAATCGTTATTGTAAAATCTACTGTACCACCGGGCACTTGTGAGAGGCTTAATAATGCTTACAGCAACATAAATGTTGTTTTTAGTCCCGAGTTTCTTACTGAAGCAAACTCAATAGAAGACTTTAAAAACCAAACTAGAATAATTCTAGGAGGTCCACGACCTTATACAACACAAGTTAAGACTATGTTCAGGAGGGCTTTTCCGCACATACCAATTGTAAAAACTGGTTACAAAACTGCGGAAATGGTGAAATACTTTATAAACAATTTCTTATCTACCAAGGTATCGTTCGCTAACGAGATGTACCAGATTTGTAAATCTCTAGACATAGATTATGACAAGGTTACAGAATACGCCCTATATGATCAAAGGATAGGGAAAAGCCACTTAGCAGTCCCTGGTCCAGATGGAGATTTTGGATATGGTGGACATTGTTTTCCAAAAGATCTTGATGCAATAATTTATGTTGCCTTGGCGATGGGTATAGAGCCTACAATTCTCAACGCAACAAGACACAAGAATAATAAAATAAGAAAAAATAGAGATTGGGAAAACATGCCCGGTCGAGCCATCTCAAAAGAGAAAGAATAATGTTTAAAGATGGAAGCTATGTAGACTGGTGTGAATACTTCGGTGATGGTTTCCCTGGTCGTGATTGGGGAGATGGAATAATTATAGATACAAAAAAAAATAAAAGTTGTATAATGTATCGAGTTTTTAGAAACAAACATAAAGACTTTTATTGGTTTGAAGAACAACAACTTAAATTAAAGGAGATAGAATGAGCAACGGAACTTTTAAACTTTCAAATCAGGCACTCGGTGCCGTGATGATGGCTCTACAGGAGTCGCTACTAAACCAAATTGACATAGTGCCAATTCTTAAGGGGTTTGAGTTATCTCAGGGTGATGAAGGACTCGTTGTAATGAATCCGCCCACTGTTCGTGTGTCGAACAACCAAGTGGTCACAGAAGAAGATTTGACTACAATGGCTGGCGAGTAGTTGCCGCGTTATCGCTACAAGTGTGAGGGCTGCGAACAAGAGTTCGTAGCCC
>UEXM01002596.1_pt1 | contig 12594 bp, 18 predicted proteins | sample 1796661 | NCBI WGS metagenome assembly UEXM01 (sample SAMEA4772469, study PRJEB27181) | metagenome | reverse complement strand
CGATAGACATCGGAAATGTTTGAGAACATATCCACAAGAATTTGGACCCTACTCTAACAAGTTGGGTAGTAAGTTGAGCTAGAGCTAGAGCAAGACACTCCACGGGAAAGCACGGCGGATGCATTATGACACATGTCAGAAGCGTCCGACGGTACACTCATACCAGATGGTTCAGGAAGATGCATGTCAACATAAATCTCCCATATGAACAAAGCAAACTACTATCTTATTACAAAATCAAAAAAGCGTTGACTGCGAGGTCAACGAAAATTCTTCCTAGAAAATTTCCCTAGACAAACCCGTCTAGAACACGAAATGGAACTAAGACCATACTTGCTTCAGGCCTGACCTGAAGATAATCATGGTCCACTCCGGATGTATTCCGAGAAGACCAGTTCCCAACTCTAGGTACCTATGGACACTGTCCATGGAGACAACGCGGCTTACTGCTGCACAAATATTGCAAATTAAACTCGTAAAAACTCTACAAAGTTTCCAAGGTTGAATGAATTCATGGTGTTGTCCAACAACAGCATCTATCATAACACTGAAGAAACTATCTTTCGAAAGGAAATACTTCCGCCCCTGTCAGAATCAGAACATCGAACTAACGATACAAGATTCATGGACGGAGCGTTCGAAGATTAGAGTATTTGAACTAATGAACTTGACAGGTGTCAAATGATGCGCAATCTATATTGGGCACTTGCACCGAACACGATTCATGGAAAGAATGTGCTCCCGAACTAACTTGGATTCTACAACATCAATGACGATGAACATGGAATTCACAATGGAAGCTTCAGATTTCACGACCGAAAATGACTTCGAAAACCCTGCCGCAATGCAAGGTCCCTACGAAATGAATACCCAACGACTGGGTGAACTTAATGACACACCTCAAAAGAGTGAATCAACAAGTTCTCCCGCTTTTGTGGGGAGCCGGCGACAATCTGACTAACACACATCTGTGTAACAATTACACAATTTACCTGAATAAAAAGCTAAACCACAAGATATCACTACCATAAACTATGATTTCTTGCGGTCTACTAATCATTATCGAATACTAAAGCCAGCACAATCACGCGTCATCTTCTGAAGATTACGCGATAGGACCCTTCGTATGTTACGAAGACCCGTTCGTTGCTGAGCCAGAAAAGAACAAATCTTTCCTTGCCTACCGGTAAGGATAATGTTCTCCTCAGAAAGAAGCGCGCAAGCGCTTGCAAGTTATGGGGCAGCCTCAGGGCTGCTCCCACAACTTACCACTCTTGCTACCAGTGTTGCACTGGCAGCAGCATACTAGAGGTATATACGCCGTGTGTCAAACATGGCGGGTCGATACACCTTCTCCTGTCCGGGAAGGTCCATATCGCCCACTGGAAACCGATTCCGCCAGTGTGAAAACACAAATTGTATTAGAAAATCATGTCAGACAAACCTGTATATGAATCATTTCGCGAGGGGCGGCCAAATGCGGCTGCTACTGCTCGCGTACTCGACTTATTCGGTGCTACCGAATGTGGAGTAATAATAGAAACACCCGAAATGGTTGAGACAACAAATGAAATTGTCCGCCTTTCAGTGTCGCCTGAAGCCCGTGATATCGCACCGCGATGGATGGGGCAAAGGCCTGAAGTGGTAGTTACAACATTTGCTAGCTACCCACAAGAATACCGCTTTGTAAAAGGCACTCAAACAAAAAAGAGTGACGGTTCAACAGCGATTACATTCACCGAACCTATTGATGGTGACGGTGACTATGCAGACGGAGATGCTGCTAAAACACTCCCGTATGGAGACCCAATTGACTGCCACGAAGACTTAATGGAACCTATTCCAAAGTCTGCTGGTACTAGAACACTGGGTGCTCAACAAAGAATCAAATTCCAAGCAAAGGCAGACCCTGAAAGAATCTGCATGACTTTATTGAAGTCAATGCTGGATTTCGATTCCCAAAAAAATGGACGAGGACGAATTTATGTCGTCGAGGCGGCTCATAACTACTTAGGCTTCAAGGTCTTCGTGGAGATGCTGCGAGAGAAGATTGACTATTTCAGGAACCAACAGGTTACTGGGCTAGGTATCATTCTTCTTGTTCCATCCGGATTTGATAAAATGCCTGAAGCACTCAAAGAGAGCTTTTTCAGTGTCAAGTGGGAGAGACCCCACAAGACCTACTGGCGCCATCAAATCAACGACTTCGTCAGAGCAAAACAAATGCTGATGGACGAAGACAGTAATGGAAACCCTACCGTGGGCATTTCTTCTCAGAACCTAGAGCGCTGCACAAGTGCTGTTACAGGTATGACGAAGGCCCGTGGAGAAGCTGCATTACTAATGTGCGTTGCTAAGCACAGTGAGATTCTTCCTGAAGTAATTCTTGAAGAAAAGTCAAAACAAGTCAAGGACTATGGTTTGACGCTGCATAACCCAAACCCCGATGAAATAGTCGGGGGCATGCGAGTTTACCAGGAATATCTTGGAGAAGAAGTCGCATGTTCAACCCCCGAAGCTATTGGTTTCGGTCTAACAGGAAGTCGTATGGCTATCCTTGCTGGACCACCAGGAACTGGAAAATCTTTGGGAGTAAAGGTACTAGGCTCAAGAACTGGGCGTCCGGTCATTCGACTAGATGCAACCGACCTGCGTAAGAAGTATGTCGGTGAAGGTGAAGCTAAGCTCGCTACTGCTATTGATTTGGCAGCTAGCATGGACGGAATCATTTGGATTGACGAAGTCGAAAAGCTTGTACAAAATACTTCAGCAGAAAGAGATGGCGGCTCAACAGCTTCTGTCTTGTCAATTTTGCTGACTGAAATTCAAGAAAACAAGTCGAACATTATGTTCGCTTTTACGGCTAACCGCGTTGAAATGCTCCCTCCGGAGTTTGTCGACCGTGCTGGTGCCCGATTCTTGTTTAACTACCCCAATCGCGACGAGCAACTTGAGATTCTCAAAATCCATGTTGCCGCTAAGCGACTGTTCGACCCTACCAATCCGAATGCAAATGAAGATGGTATGGTTCGTCGAAACCCTGAAGACTACCCATTCTTGGAGGACTTACTAAAGTACACCGATGGATGCAATGGTCGTCAACTTGCGAATGCTATCAATGCAACTTTCAAAATTGCGTTCACCCGCCATAAGGGAGAACCTGAACTGGAAGACTTCGTAAAGGGTATCAATAGAAATTCTATGAACTCCACTCCCGAAAAGGAACTGGAGCTCATTCGTGACAACTGTTTGGCTCGTGGATTTATCCCAGCCAACACCGAAACCGAAGAAGAAGCCGAAGTCGTTGACTACGGTGGAGTCGGTCTTTCGGGTCGCGTTTGAAGAAAATTCTAGGGACTCCGGTCCCCATAAGTGTAACCGCCCAAGGGGCACAAGTCCGGCATTGCTGGACTTTATTTTTTTAAAATAAGTGTCAGAAGAAAATGATGCAACCTTGGAAATCGAACGCCTAATCTCTAGGCTCGATGATTTCTTTCGTGGGCCAGTATATACCTGGCCTTTGACGAAAAAAAGAACTTTCCTAATATTGGGAGTTCTATCGAGATGGAACCCTGCTATGGGTCCTCTTTACCAAGACCAACTCATACAAATGTGTGGTCTTGACATTGGTTCACTTGGACCAAATACACTAAGAGCTATTAATATCGCTCTTACTAGAAAACTCGATATTTCCTTCATAGCGCAAGGAAACGGAGCCAATAGGCTTTACCGATTCGAGAATGAAAACCATCAACGAACTGTTATGCAGTTCATGAATATGGAAACTCGGTCACTTACTTACCAATTCCTCCTCACTGAGCTAAATCAGCATAGAAGGAGGCGATGGTGATGAGTTTGATAGACCGAACTGAAGATGTTGAATTCGTCGATATACCGACTGATTTTGGCATGTCAGAAGAATGGAAAGACCAATGGACGGTCTTTACCAATTTGTTTGAAACCCTCTCCAGAAAGTCGAGACCAGTATTGTTTACGGGAAGGCAAGCGCCTAGCCTAGTAGTCGATAGTGAACTGGAATTGACGGATGAGGAAAATAAGAACCTTGAATTTCTTCGAGGTGAATATGATGGCTTGACTAGGTCAAACCTTCGTGGAAGTCACGAAGGGCTAATTCCTTTTTTACCTATCAATCAAATAAGAAAGTCCTTCCTTAGTTTCAACAGGAGGGCTAACTACGAATGGTGCTTCTCAAGAGCCGTTACGGCTGTTTATGATTATCAACATGTTCGCGAAGAACTCGCTGAATATGCAGGACACTTACAACTACCTGAGATAGATGCACCTAGTTTTGATACTACATTTGTAACCCCGTTTGTAAAAGAAGCGCACTTGATTCTTAGTGAATGGTTAGCCGAAAGGTATGACCATGAAAACAATGTAATCAATATGCCGCCCTACACAATCCTTGAATTAGGACGCGCAGGGCAAACGGTAAGGAGGATTCTAACCTCCGTCAATGAAGATAATACTCCTGACCCCGTATGGGTCACGCTAAATCTTTACAATGTTCGTACTTTGCTACAAGACCTGTCTAAGGTTGTCATGAAGTACGACATAGAGACTCATTTTAAACATGCCCAGGCGCATGTGGCTGGACTAAAAAACATGTTCAGAAAAGAAGATTAGTCTCAATAAGTGGACCACAATATGGAAACACAACTTGCTTGGTTGCAAGAAACCAAGCTAGAGATTAAGAACGCTACCGAGCGACTAAAAAATCTCCAAAAACAGATACTGAGCTATGCTAAAGAAAATGGTATTCGCGGTGCAGTCAACTTTGACTACGCTGGGGAACACTATGAGGCTAGCCTGAATATCGATAGAACAAGAACTAAACTTCCTTCAAAGGAAGAAGTTATTGAACAGTTCCGCAAGATGCTGCCTGAGGGTATGCAGACTGTTGAGAACGCAGAAAAGGTGTACAAGTCTCTTCAGACTGACGCCGAAATGAATGATTCTGTTACTATCAAGGCGATTAACCCGCCTAAAGAAGTAATGGAAGAAAGGGCGAAAGCCTTTGAAAAGGCGCTAAATGGTGGGAATGATGGCAGCAGTATCGGTTCGTAACCGTATTGCTGCTATCCTTCTTTCATCTGATACCGCCTTAACAAGTGAACAGATTTTTTCTGTTTATCCTGGCCGAAACAAGCCTTCTGTAAGAAGGATTGTCGGTCTATTGTCTGCACACGCTGAGTTTGCAGAGATGGGAGTTGTTTCCGTTCCTCGTAAAAGTGCGAGCGGAAACACTCTCACAACTAAATGGACTCATATCGACCACTCGCTTCTCAAAATAAAGGAGGAAGAGTAACTAATGAGTACCAAAGTACAGCAAAGTAAATCAACTACCCGCTCATGGAGTGGAACAGTGGTTACTAGTACTTTAAGTAAAAGAGAGCTTCAAAGAGCCAAGAAATTGGCTGTTAAGGAGCTTTCCTCTTTACCGGTATTTGTCCGAAACGGACTAGCCTTGCACTCTAATGGTTCTGCACATGAAAAAATTGCAGATGAAGAGCTAGTAAGGACTGTCCTGACAAGTATTGAAAATATGCCTATTACACAATCCAGTGTAGCTATTCTCATTTCTGCCTTACACAAGGTAGCTATGGAAGCTAAATGGGATTGCTTACTTGATATTCAAGACGCGATAGCATGATAAGTGGCTAACAAAGATATTGTTAAACCTATTCCTGGTGAAAGCCGGGCCTCCTATATGAAACGATGGAGAACAAAACAAACGCAATTGGCTGACTATGCGAAACAGATGGCCAAAGCACCCCAACGCACCTTGGAGGATTTTCTTCCTAAGGAATAATGCGATAAGTGACCGAAATTAAAATGGACACAATTACTGGTAACATCACCCACATTGGTGGAAAGAAGTTACTAGTGCCCATATCCATGATTGAATGGACTAAGGCAAATCAAGAATATGCTCGGATATGTTCCGAGTATATTGACGCTACTTATTTGGCCCAGGAAAAATGGACCGAGTCAAGTACATCATCTGATTTACTACGCTTAGTCAAACAATTTAGTGGGAAAGAAATTCTTGAAAGACTTCAAGAAGACAAAGGCTTCAACCTGGTTATCGTTAAACCTACTGAAAAGTGGGAAGAGCCAGGATATGAAGAACCTAAACCGGAAGGTATAGTTGACCTAAACAATCTTAGACGAGTTGAAATCGTCGCTATTGCAACTAACCTTCTCAAGAAAAGAATCGGCAAAAGACCTGTCGAAACTACTAAACAAAGACGCGACTGCGCTATTGCTCTAAAGAGCTTAGAACTTAAGTGCAGACTAGAGTTGACTTTCATGACAACTACAAATACTCGCGTTAAAGGTGTAAAAGGCTCGGACCACGATTGGGAAACCCAAAATGTGGACGAATATTACATCGAAAATATACCTGACATACTCAGACAGGAAGGATGGAAGACCTACGGGACTTTAGATACATTCATTCCTGATGTTAACTCGCATCCTTTTTGGGAGATGAGTAAATGAGTAAGGTATGTACACACCGTGGGTGTAAAAGAAAAATACCTGCGGAGATTTTGAACAATCCTCAAGGAGAGCCATTATGTGCTCTTCACCATGGATTTCAGGTTCGGCTAAATGAAGACCGAATAAAATGTACGATTATTGGCTGTGATAATATGGCCTATTCAAGCGGCTTGTGCAAAAACCACACACATTCACCGCATGAAGCTCGTATGGACCTAAGAAAAGAACACGCTCCAAAAAGAGTAGACAAACTAAAATCGACTCTAGAAAATGTTCTAGCACGAAGAGGCGCCCGAACAACTTTTTCTTTTTGGCGACTCGACATGTTACAGCACGAAGACTTCAATTGTCTTTACTGTAACGAGCCTGCTAAATCTTCTATGGGTCCCTCCCCTCCTCACTGTTGTCCCATTTGTTGGAACAAAATCGAAAGGTGTTGAGGAATAAGTGTTGATGACTATAATTCAACTAATTGTGTTTACCAGTATTGCACTGACCTTACAGCACCTATTGTACAAATATCAGGTGCTAGGCACTGTAACTAGCTGGTATCACCGCATCAAGCACCGAGGTGCTGGATGGGAATATTGGAGAGCACTCGTTATCCTATGGATAGCATTGGTACTCTCAGAAGAAATAACTTACATCATAGGGTTGAAGCTCTATGCGTAAGAGAACAGAAGCCGAATGGCGCTCTTACCTAAGAGCGACCTCAAATGCAGGCTTAGTTTCGCTAGCTCGTAGGTGGGGGATGACTGGAATCGCCCATGAAAACTGTGAATACAGGAACAAAGAACAGCGAATAAACATACTACTCACACACCTCGATGTAATGGGAAGAATACTTTCTACTGAGGTGAAGAAATGAGTAACGAAAGAATTGACTTAACTCAGTTTGAAGGGACTACTGAAGGACCATGGAATATGGATGAACTTGGCGAAATATGGAGGGCAGTTGCCCCCGACGCCGAACCATATTGCGTGATGTCTTTCTATCATCGCCCTTGTATCACACCATCAAACGCAGACATGCGCCTTATGGCTGCTGGACCTGCTCTGGTTGCTGAGTTAAAAATATGCTATGAAGCAATTGATGTACTCTCAAGTAGTGCTATCGAAGATGCTAAAACAAGCATGAAGCTAGCTCAGAAGCTAGCAAAACAAAACCGTGACATTGAAGAAATAATCGACTGCTTAGACGGAGTTGATTCAATCTTTGGTGAAGAAATAATCGGTATGTTGCGCCCCCTACTTGCTAGGTTCTAGGGCAACAATAAGTGTCACCATGGACTACTGTGGACAAAGACATGGATATTCTAAGACACGAGGATTGCCTCGGTGTTTTAGGTTTCTATGAATTCCTCAAAGGAGAGGAATTAAGCGACGAGGATAGCATACCAGCTAACCATCGTCAGAACTTCTATGAAGTCGAAAGAGGCGAACCTGTACGGTTTTTGGTTGTTAGTAACAACCTTAGCAAAACAGTTGCGCCTGAAGTTGTGAAGGGTTTTGATAACATCTTCCAAGAAGGCGTCAAAGTAATTGGCGCTATGCTAACTTCCGACGATACAGATAAGGAGTTGAAAAAGAAATTTGAAGAAAGGTCTTACTCACCAGGAAAAGAACTGGTCGGGAACCTTCTTCTTGTTGAATGCCTATTTTGGTATCGCGCTCGTCAATTGCGACAGCGTCGAGCTAACTTGAAGCATTCTGATATTTTCGCTACCGTCAATGGCGAAATAGACATTCTAAAGAAAGATATGTCTAATTTTATTGACTTTACAATTCAAGCATCTATGCTTAGTTTTGTACACTACCTTGAAAACGCTGGCTATCGTAAAATCGATGCTACTGCGGTCAAGGTAAACATAGTAACTCTTCACTCTCACGCTGGTGTAATTATTCACCCTGAGGAAGATGCCGAAATGATTCGTGATAACGATAACAAGGCTAGAAAAGAAGAGAAAAATTACTTCGACCCATCATACATGTGATGGTCATAAGTGGCAATTAAAATTGACCTACACTTTTCTGCGACCTCGGTCGAGGAACTCAAGGAGCAACTAAAAAAGGCTTATGAGGAACTCGGAGGTCCAGCGGTGGAAACACCAAAAATAAAGAGTACAAAAACTGAGTACCAAAAAGAACTGGCAGTCAAAACAAAGGCTGCTATGGCTAAAAAGAAAAAGAACTTGAAGAAGTATACCGGCGCACTATTTGGCTGGAACTTTGACGAGGACGATAACTTGTACCCTAACTGGGAAGAGCAAGATAAAATTACTTTGATGCGAACCTGGTACAGTAAACTGACTTCCTATGGTGCTGTCGCTAAGAGAGCACAGGAAGCTGGATGGAAAGGCAAGAAGGGTGGCAAATGGACCACTTACCTTGTCAAGACTACTCTAACTAACGACTTGCATGAAAGAGTCGTTGAATTTGAACGACCTGAAGCGGCTACTGAAAAGAAGTCGGTGAAAAAAGCAAAGAGTCCTAAGAAGGGTCTTTTTGCTGGTCCGTGTAAAGAATGTGGAGCTACAACAACTCCACAGTGGCGACACAAGAGCGAGCCGTTTGGCCCGCTATGTAACGCCTGCGCTATGACTCGAAAGAGGGTAGCAAAGAACTCGGCTTCTAAGCCGAAGACAAAGTCAGAACGACGAAAGACTCGTGCTGACGATATTAGCTCTAATATTCAAAATTTGAGGAAAAAGAGCAATAAAATACAAACCGAGAAAACTGTCGAAGTTGAGCCTGTACCTAAGGTTCAAATCGAAGTTAGCGAAGGTGCATTCCTACAATGGAGTGAAGGAAATGTCTCTAGTATGATACTACGGGATAAGACCTTCCTTGTCGGAAGCAAAATCGTTGAATCTTGGTTTACAACTATCAATCCCAGTGAGAACTACGCTTCCTGGGCTAGTGATAACCTACCAACATATATGACACATGTCAAATCAATTTTTGACGAGTTTCAAGCATCTTACCCTACAATTTTCCTAATTCAGGATGCGGGTGACAACTATGTGCTAATGGTTAACCAACCAAAAGCACTTACAGTTCGAATGCTTGATAAAGTCAGGTGGGTATAATGACAGTGGAATCTGTCGAAGTTTATTTCTCACAGGGCACTCATTTGGGTGTTGATTTTACCGAGAGTGGCTCAGTCATTCTTCCGGTGGATGAGGTTCTTGATGGTGAACGCTTTAGTCAGCGTTTTGTCATTAGAACCGACTTTGATGAGAAGTCCTGGAAGTTGGTTCTTTCCTGGTCTCCTTCTCGCGCAGGCGATGAAAGGATTCCTTGGAACCTCCTAGACGGGAAAACAATTGATGCTCGTAAGCACCCTCTATTTGGGACTAAGAACGAGCAAGCCGGTCTTTACCACCAGACCCTTCCCGCAGGCTGTTATGTCTGTCGGGAAGAGTCTGTAATGGAGGACCAATAAGTGAGTGAAAACAATAACTTGCAAAAGCGATTGCTAGAAGCTACAACTGAAAATAACCGTCAGTTGGAGCGAATAGCAGATTGCCTGGATGAATTCCTTGGAATGATTAAAGGAGTTCAGCCAAAAGAACTAGCGAAAAAGGCGCATGAGCACAAAAGGGCTCAAGCTAACCTAAGAAAACAAAAGAAAGGGGGTACGAAAAATGAGTGATGAACTTATTGAAACTGCCCAGCGCTTGGGTTGCTCCCCTACCTTTGTTGAATTTAAGCAATTACCGCTTACTTTTTCGCAGATTGCTTTAGTGGCTGGTATGACAATTACCGACCAAAGAAAGCAGACAGGACCTAACTACGATTCTCAAGATAGAAGCGAGTTCGACTTTTGTGTCGAAACTGGTCCCGAAGGTACAGCTATCCTGTTTAACAACCACGAAGGTGGTACGACAGGAGAGATTGTATTTGATGCTCCTAAATACAGGAGCAAAACTCGCCATATTATCAATGCGAATATTCAATTTTCACCGGGTGATTTTCGCCCAACGAAAAGAAATCGCCACGCGAACCTCTTCATTGGAGACATGGGCATGTGCCTATCGACTACTGATGATGCTGAGATGACCGAAAAATATGGTGTTATGGCCATTCGTCGAAGACAATGGTCATACAATAACCGAGGCAATTTTGATAGCTTTGGTTTTAGAATTGAAACTACTGGAGGCATTAGCATCCAGTATGCATGGAGCAAAGACGAGCATGTCTATGGATGGAATGATAACAAAAGTCACCAGATGACTAAAGTTATCCCGTTTTTTGGAACGGATGCCCCCACTAGAATTAAGCCAGTCTTTGAAGCCAAATTTTCCTGGAGCGTGTTTAAGCAAATGCTTAATCGCGCCGGAAGAGCGAAAGACAAGGGTGGAGCACTTTATTGGGCTTATAACCCTGAAACAAGAAAACTTTATTCGATTGGTGCCTATCAAGATGGCACTATTTCAAAGGAAGGTCAATGTCACCAAGTACCTGTATGGACAAATAACTCCGTAGAAGGCTTGGTAGCGGGAACTATCCCGTATCGACCTTTTGGTGAAGCTATTGTCAACAGATACAAAGATGCCAGTCATGCTGGCGTTGGTATGGATGCCTTAGGAAGGCAATACATCTGTGTCTATTACCCATGGGGTTACATCCGTTACAACCACATCACATTTATGCATCATGTCATAGATAACGATGAAGGTCAACTAAACGGAGGACCTCTAATGGTAACCGAAGATGAAAAGCCACCATTTTTCGAAAACTTTGATTTAACTTTCGAATACTCCCCGTACACTAGTGAGGAAGAATCCTTCCTTTCAAAGTGGTATGGGGCCTTCATAGCTCTACAAGAGCGAAGAGTGTCACGACCTCTCCTTCCTAAAAAGGGAGAGATTCTCAGCTGGTGGGTTACATACTGCCAGTATGGAGATGACATTACTGATGAAGATGAAAAGCTTGCTCGAAAAATTTTGAGTTGAGCACATAAGTGAGTAACAATAACCTACTACACAATGGATGGAGAACCGACGACCTTCTTTGGCGAAATATTGCCCCTGAAGCAAAGGACTCAATCCGTGAATTTGTAGCTGCTATCAGTGGCTACAAAATCTCAAATAAAGATGGACCTACAAAAATAGAGTCGTGGCTAAAGCAGTCACTTGCTCATTTTTATGACCGAAGATACAAAGCAGCTGTTCCCAAGTTTGGTTTGACCCCCTTTTGGGGCTTTACCAATGAGTTCGCAATAGTTACTAATCGTTTGATTATGAAAAACTACTGCAACGACGGCGGAGTGGCCATTATAATGGCTATGCAAGTAGCAGTTTCAACTGCGCTACAACGGCATACCGCTATTTTGCTATCATCACGGTGTTACTAATGTCGCTTAACAGCCGACTAGAAGAAGTAATGCCTACTGATAAAGCACTATCACAAGTATCAATCGATGGAACCATTTACATTAGGAGCGAATATTTCAAAGACGGACAAAGAATTTTCTTTTCCCCTTTGGACTTTGCTCTAAACGGACCTGATGAAGGTTCAATAGTGACCCGCAAAACTGAAGACGGGTGCGAGTATACTGTAAAGATGCTCAGAAAGCACTATGAGCGGGGTGAAGAAGCACCCTGCATGGTTGAAGTTGAAGTAACCAATATGTATCAAAACATAGCCTTAGTTGCGAGCCAAATACTTTGGGTCATAGTTAGAGCTACAAAGACTCCTATTGACAAATTCAACTTACAATTATCGCGGGGCGTTAGAGAGCATTCATTTGCCCTTGTCCCCGATTTTTTTATTCAAAACAATGTGCGGATGAACCATATGTCACCAGTTAATGATGTGACTATTGCGTTTTCAACCGTAACCGGTATTCCCAAAGAGTACCTTGTTTTGGAGGACTTGTTATGACAATGAAAGATGATAACGAAAAAATACTGGAACTAATCCAGGAACGGATGACTATTGGCGAAGAACGCTATGGTCACGGAATCCGTAAAAATGACGATACTACACAATGGGGGACTAAGCTAGACTCTTGGACCGAAATGGGCCTAGAAGAAGCACTTGACCTAACCATTTACCTATCCG
>UEXM01002595.1_pt1 | contig 12605 bp, 11 predicted proteins | sample 1796661 | NCBI WGS metagenome assembly UEXM01 (sample SAMEA4772469, study PRJEB27181) | metagenome | reverse complement strand
ATGCAGCAGCAGTTGCCGGTGAGTACCGACGAAAGCGCCCGCCGAAAGGTGCAATGCGTGGCAGAGCACCTGATCAGCCGCATCCCCGCACGCTTTCCTGGTGCGACCATGCCGACCACCTGGGAGGTGGTGCTGTTCGCAGATTCCACACCTAATGCCTTTGCTCTACCCGGAGGCAAGATAGGCGTCAATGAAGGGCTGCTTAAGGTGGCACAAAGCGACGACCAGCTGGCCGCAGTGGTGGGCCATGAAATCGCCCATGTACTGGCCAGGCACGGCAACGAGCGGCTAACCCAAGAGCTGGGGATCAAGACAGTATTGTTCATCGTTGGGCTGTTCAGTGAAAGCGACGCAGATACCGAAAATATTCGGCAGGCCCTCGGCGTGGGGGCATATCTGGGGATTGCGCTGCCGTTCAGCCGTAGCCATGAGCAGGAAGCGGACGCCATGGGCCTGGAGCTGATGGCCAGCGCCGGTTTTGATCCACGACAAAGCATTCAACTATGGCGCAATATGGCCGCCGCAGGCGGTGCCCAACCTATGGAGTTTCTCTCCACCCACCCTAATCACGACAGCCGCATCGAGGCACTGGAGGAGCGGATGGGGAGCACCCTGCCGCTGTATCATCAAGCGTCGCCGGTGAACTGCAACGCTAATCGCGTCACAGCCGGCGTTGCTGCGAACAACAACCATTAGCTAGCCACGGCGATTTTCAGGGAGACCGCCTTAACCACCGGCTGCCAATCATCGTCCTTCATCTTCACCGTCCAAAACGGGAACATGGGCGGAGAACCTCAGACGTGAAGACCCCAGAGTCGCTTCCGGGGCTTCCTTCCCTGTCATCCTGAAAGCGGAGGCCGGGCAACTCGGCATCTCCACACCCGCACTGAACACGCGAGTAACCGGCAAGTGTTCACTCGTTAGTAATTCATTCTCCACTCGCGAATCTGTTAATCTTTCTCTCGAATGCGCTCCACAATCTTGGTGGTGGAGATGTCATCGATGAAATCGAGCACTTTTACCTCACCACCATAGTTTTTCACAAATTCGTGGCCCACCACCTGGTCTACGCTGTAGTCACCGCCTTTCACAAGAACATCTGGCTTAATGGACTCCAACAGCGGCTCCGGTGTATCAGTATCGAAAGCCACCACCCAGTCCACCGCCTCCAACGCAGCCAAGACGGCCATGCGGCGCTCAAGCGGATTAATAGGCCGGCCCGGCCCCTTCAACCGTCGAATCGATTCATCACCGTTTACCGCAAGCACCAAGCGGTCCCCTTGCCGACGAGCCGTATCCAAATACCCCACATGACCGGCATGGATAATGTCGAAACAGCCATTGGTGAAAACGATTCTCTCGCCCTGGGCGCGAGCATCCTCGATGGCAATCAGCAATTGGGCTTCGCTCATCACGCCACGACCGGAACCTCCCTCTTGATGCACCGCACGACGCAATTCCGGGGCAGAGACCACCGCCGTGCCCAGTTTCGCCACCACAATGCCAGCGGCAATGTTGGCCAAGGCCACCGCATCTTCCATAGCGGCGCCCGCAGCTAAAGACACCGCCAGTACCGAGATCACCGTGTCCCCCGCGCCAGTGACATCGAATACTTCACGGGCCCGGGCCGGCAGGTGCAGCTCTGGCAGGCCATCACGCAACAGCGTCATCCCCTTCTCGCTACGGGTCACTAACATTGCCTGTAAATCCAGATCACGGATCAGCTGCTGCCCTTTGGCGATCAGGTCTTGTTCATCCTTCACAGGCCCCACCACCGCTTCAAACTCACTAAGATTCGGTGTCAGCAGGGTCGCGCCGCGATAAGGTTCAAAATCCGTGCCTTTGGGGTCTACCAATACCGGCACACCGGCATCCCGCGCCAGGGCGATGAGCCCAGGGCAATCTCGCAGCGCACCTTTGTCATAGTCAGACAGCACCAGCACGCCACAGTGGGCCAGCTGCCGTTTTACCTGCTCTGCAAAAGGGGCGGGGTCCTGATGGTGGAAGTTTTCTTCGAAATCCAGTCGTAGCAACTGCTGTTGGCGGCTAATCACGCGCAACTTGGTAATAGTCGGCAAGCCTGCCACTTTCTGAAAATGGCAGCCCACTTCTGCCGCCGCCAGGCGTTCCTCCAGAATAGATGCAGCCTCATCGTTACCTGTCACCCCGACCAATTCCGCGCGGGCGCCCAACGCCGCCATGTTCAATGCCACATTGGCGGCCCCACCAGGGCGATCTTCTAGCTCGGTCACGCGCACCACAGGCACTGGCGCCTCCGGTGAAATACGGCTGGTGGGGCCGTGCCAATAGCGATCCAGCATGACATCACCCGCCACCAGAACACGGGCTTGGGCAAAAGAAGGGATGTGCGGGTTTTGCATCAATGTCTCCAAAAGACAACAGAGCCGAATTGCCCGCAATTGTAGCATAGCAGTGGAGGCAAACCGGTTCAGACAGTACACTTCGCGCCACAAGAGGGCGTGAGTGTGTCACCCGGCAATTACGCATCACCTCGCTGTCAGGGTATCATTCAGTAGCCCTTAACCCTTGCCCAACTTGGAAGCAACAGGACACGCTATGCCACCACTGCCCCCCAACATCATGCAAGGTCGCTGGCTACGCTGGTGGCTCACATTATCATTTGCAGTGATGTTCAGCGGTGTCTTCCTGTTCAGCTCCCGCATTGGCCTGCTTAACGTGCTAGATGTGCTTTTCTTTTTGCCCGGCCTAACCCTGCTCACCCGCGCCGTAGTGAGTGGCGATCGCCGCCTGATGACCTCCCCTTTTCTTGTTCCCCTTTATCTGTTGCTCGCCTGGGCCTTGCTCAGCCTAGCCTGGGCGGAAGAACCCAATTCCTCACGCACTGTGCGGGGCATGGTGCAGATTGTGGTGATGGTGGGGTTATTTCGTTGGCTACACCTGTATTTCCGTAACACCTTTAAACAAGCCATGGCCAATGGCGCCCTGTGTGCCATGATTGTGTCCTCAATCGTCATGGTCAGCTACTACACCACTCAGCCATTCACCAGCCCCCTGTTCAGCGAACCGGCAAACCTGATTTTTCGCATGCCTTCACTTGACCCCTCCCTGGCCCTGATGGCCATGGTGGCACCGACGTTCATTCTTCTGGCACAGGGCATGGAAGAGGGAGCATCCGGCAAGGGCGCCCGCCGCTTGGTCGGTGCCGGGGTAGGCTTTGGATTTCTTTGCCTGACCTCTTTGCCTCTGGGGTTAATGTGCATCATGCTTGCTGTCGCTTGGCTGCTTACCCGTGGCTCTCGCCGTTGGCTGAGCCTGATCCCTTTGGCCGCGGCCTTGTACCTAATGCTACACGGTAGCCACAGTGTAGAGGTGAACAGCTACTTCGCTCACCCCTTGATCGGTAACGGCCTGAATCACGAAACATTGAATGGTGTGCTCGCCTACAACGGCACCCACCTACAAACCCTCGCCCACCCCCGAAATATTTTTCTGCTATTGATTCACGGGCTGGGATTGGTCGGCCTGGTGCTGTTCATCGCCAGCTGGGCGAGTCCACTTACCGCCCTGCTGCAGCGCCAGATCAACTGGCATGACAGTGCGGCCTACACCATTGCTGTTGTGCCTGGCCTGTGTATGACCTACGCCGCAGGCGCATATCTACTCGTCCCCTTTCAGGCCAGCTGGCTTAGCCTCTGGCTGCCTTTAGCGCTTCTGCTGGCCCGCCTCAGCGAGCGTTCGACCATCCATCCCAATAGTCGTTGAAATTACCATGGGAAAACGCACCAACCGGCCTTCACGCCTCTCCGATCCGCGCCTATACCCAAGCTGGCTAGGTGCCGGGCTATTCTGGCTAGTCGGCCAGCTACCGTGGAACTTCCTATTGACCTCCGGTCGTGGACTGGGCCATCTTGCCTGGCATCTGGCAAAAAAACGTCGCCATATTGTTCAGACCAACATTCGCCTTTGCTTCCCGGAATTAAGTGCCAAAGAGCAAGAAACCTTAGCCAGGCGCTGCATGGTCAGCACCGGCGAAGCCATTCTGGAAATGGCCGGAAGCTTCAGCAACCATCGCATCAACCTCGATAAACACCTGACTATCAATGGCTTGGAGCATGTCCGTAATGCTCAGGCCGCAGGGCAAGGGGTGTTGTTACTCGGCATGCATTTCAACAGCATAGATGTAGGATCGCGGTTACTCAGTTACTCATTTGATATGAATGCGGTCTATCGCCCTAACAACAACCTGGTGATTGATCGATTGATCAACAGGGGGCGTCTGAAGTACATGAAAGGCATCGTCAACCGCACGAATATTCGACAGATCGTTCGCTTACTCAGAAAAGGCGACGTAGTGTGGTATGCCCCGGATCAGGATTACGGCACCGCCCACGCGGTATTTGTGCCTTTTTTTGGAGTACCCGCCGCCACCATTACCGCCACCAGCCGCATCGCCCGGATGGGCAAGGCGGCCGTCATCCCCTGCGCGCACTACCGCCTCTCCGGGGGCCGCTACGAAATTGAATTCGGCCCAGCGCTGGAAAATTTCCCCTGTGGCGACGATAAAGCGGATACAGCACGGGTTAATGACACAATTGAGCACTATGTGCGCAAGCACCCCGAACAATATCTCTGGGTTCACAAGCGGTTTAAACATCAGCCTGACAACGGCTTGAATCAATATTAGACACACCCACTAGAAGCGGGTTACCCGCGCAAGCCTTGCTTGCGCTATTGCACCGTTGCATCTTGTCTTTTTGTAGAGGCACAGCGCTTCTTGTTATGAGCATGAGCAGCTAATAGATATGCAGCAGGCAACCAAAGGAAGAGCCAGTTGGAGTTCGGGTCTGAAACCGGATAGTAATAAGCATCAACTAGTGCGTAAATGAGGCCAAAAACGAGAACGCCGCGCCATGGCTCCGACTCTTGGCTAGTATCAATATTGCGCAAAATCAAAAACACCAAAGCCAGAATAGCGAAGAACGCAAAAAAACCACCATTTCGCAGCACCTGAAGGTACAGATTATGTGCCGTAAATGGACGACTTAATCCGGGAGTAACAAACTCAAGTTCACGTTGCAGCCCCAAACCAAACCACCAATGACCTGAAACATCATTCAGTAACTGACGCCAGATAGAAATTCTATTTGTTAACAGATCATCCGAAAAAATGAGCACTTTCTCCTGGCCAAAAAAACCAAAACAGAGAAGCAAAAACAACAAAAACAAAACAACAATCCCCAGATAATGCTTGGGGAAAGATCTCAATGGGAACTTCTTCAAAACCAACACAGCAGCGACAGCAACGAACGCCGTACGAGCGAGCGCCAACCCCATAGACGACAAGAAAAGCAAAGAAACAATGAAGAGGAAAACTCCACGCCAACCCTCTTTTATAGATAAAGCAACAGATGGAGCAACCAAAAGTGCAACCCCCATTGCTGCACCAGTAACATTAGGATTAATTCCAATACCTCCCACACCACTGACTCCATGAGAGGTGATACTGAAATCCAGAACGAAAATAAACTTCATCCACTGCAGTATCGCCGCCACAACCCCCCCGGCAACTATTGCCCACAACATTGCCTTCGATAATCTGGAGATAGGCTCCGGCACTAGAAAAGGAGCAAAGAAAATGAATGAAGTAAGCAGAAAATAACGGAGGTACCGCGCGACCAAGCCCCAATAGTCTTGATCTCCACTCCAAAAAACAGGAGACATCAAAGCAAAAAGCAACAGCACAACAAAGAGAACAACCTTAGGAAGCTCCCTACCTCCTCCAGAGATAAAAATGAAAAGCACTGGAATGACCACAGCATAATAGAAAGTCTTATCTTGCCACCCCGTACTGGGGCAAACGTAAAAGAAAAAGACCCACAAAATCAGCCCAAAAAAAAGAAAATACTGCCAAAAAACTCTAAAAGAATTCAAAACCTGCCCTTTTCAATCAATTGCCCACAGACGAATCAGATGTTATTTCGACAGTATTCTTATCGCGGCCTTTAAAAATTTAAAGTGACAACGAAAATCTAAAACGACCCGACCTCCCACTCTCTCCGCATACCCCCCATACACTCTCACCAGATCAGCCAAAGAACCGTACTTGACACAGTAGCGCAGCAACCCACGAATTTTCCTTCGATAAATTTCCCCACGGAACTCATCCAACAGCTGACATTTGTAAGGTTTTACAAAAAGGATATCCATGTTTGCGAAGCCTTCGTGCAGAGCCGCTGATCTAGCCTTACTCACTACTCCTCGGTATCGATGATAACGCATCATTTTCACTTCCATTAGAGAACAGGGAAGCCTTGCTAATATGGCCAGAAAGAAAGGAATATCTTCTTGAGTCTTAAGGTTTTCCGGGAACTCGAGCTCTAGAAACTTCACCCTCCTAATTAAGTACCCTCCCTGTTGCACCGCTAAATCCCCCCTAATATAATCAGCGACGTGAGGGGAGTCGCCCAAAAACCGCGCAACAAATGGCATATCTCGAGCAGAGCCATCAGCCTCAACTATTTGATAGCGGCCAATCAATACGTCTTTTTCAGGGCTATTAGCAATGTAGGTCGCAGCTTCTTGCAGCGCCTCTGGTTCCATTTCATCATCTGCATCAAGAAAAACAAGAAAGTCCCCCTGCGCCTCTTTAGCCCCAGTATTACGAGCAACGGCCGGGCCTGCGTTTTTTTGAGTCAGCGTTTTTAACCATGGATAACGCTCGGAACTTTCTTCCAATAAGCGCAGGGTTCCATCCGTAGAGCCATCATCAACAACTATGACCTCCACCTCTATATCGCCTATAGCTTTTTCTAGAGAAGCAAGTGTTTGCCCCAAAAATGAAGCCGCATTAAAACATGGAATGACAACACTGATTTGCATTGAGGGCCCTCTTAAAAAAGCCACATCCGGCCAACCCGCTGAAGAGCCAGACTACCGTTGCACCAAATGCTTCGTTAGAATAAACCATTAGACAAAATAGGCTATATTATCAAAATGACAGAAACACACATGTCGCTACATTACATTCTTGATGGCAGCGATATAAGAACTTACAGCACAGCCATAGAAAAACTTTTAGCTGGCAAGTCGTGCTGGAAAACTGTCAAGCGCAACTCTCGTAATATCATCGCTTTCCATCCCGAACTCAAAGTCTATTTCAAGAGTTTTAACCACGCAGGGCCTAAAGAACGATTAAAACGGATTTTCGCCGGCAGCCGCGCCCAACGTACCTTTAATGGCACACGCCTTCTCCACCTTGCAGGGTGCCAAGCTCCAGACATAGTTGCCATGGGCCGCTTCGCCGACCATGATTTTATTCTCATGGAATCAGTCCAAGGACCTCCCCTTCTTAACACTCTGGAAAGCTACCTGAAACACCAAAGCCACCCAAATTGGCGCCTCTCTCTTTACCAAGAGCTGGGCCTCACCATAGGAAAAATGCACTCCCACGGAGTCATCCACGGTGACCTTCGCGGCAATAACGTGGTGATTCTACCTGAGAATCACTACTACCGCCTTGCCTTGATTGATAACGAGCGGACCCGCCAAGCCATCCGCTTTCGGCGTGAACAGAGAAGAAACCTAAAACAAATCATGTTGTTCGGCCCGCAGTACATTACCGAAGAGGAACAGAAACAATTCTTTGTATACTACTTCCAAGCCTTCCCCCACCCGCCCCGTAGAGCAAAACAGATCGAAGTGGACATCCTTAGAGAAGTAAACGGTCATTTCAAACGCAAAGGTATTGTTCAAGGCACAGCCATTACCGAGACAGACTATTGGACCCAGCTAGCGAAATGCCGGCCCTATGAACTGTCGCGTTTCAGCAATAACGACGCACAACCCCCTCTACTTTAGAGGCCAAATCTGCATCAAGGTCTGTGGCAATGCTATAGGCCTCCAACCAGGCAGTAACTTGCATATCCGTTAGTTTTAGGCCGCTCCGGCGGTTGCGATACCAAGCCCGGTCAAGAGATGTCATTGCCCGCCCCTCTCGCCAGCCAGACACGCCTAGTGGTTTTTCCCGGTCTAGCAAAAACATGCCATCACCTGCCACCACAAAATCTTTGGCTCGTAGCGGTTCATAACCTCCCAGCCGGTGCAGGCGCCCAGCCACGGCACCATACCGCGCGGCCAGATCCAAGCGGTCTGATCTAGATTCCATCAACGCCTCTTCTAAACTCATTCCGGCAACAGCCTGCGACAGCATTGCTCCTTCCACAGGCAAGCCGAAGACGTAACGTGTTCCCCAAGCCAATAGTGGAATCACTGGTATGCCTTCCGCTTGCAACCGCAAAAGATTGCGTGCCTCCAGCTCTACCGATGAGCACCACGCTCTTGCCGCCCAGAGCCGCGGAGCCAGCACCGACCAGCGCTCTCGATGGGCCAGTTTCAAATAAACCGCTCTCTCCTGCCACCGCCCCCGAAATACGGCTGTGGTGGTTCCCTCGCCGGAGATCACTTCATCACCGCAGGCCAGTACATCCTCCGCCGCTGCTGATTTCAGCTCTTCAGCGTAATGGATCTTCCAGCTCAAAAGGTTTCACCTTGTAAAATGCTGTCGATACGTTCACGCATTCTTTTCGGATACTGCGGGCTGTACTTCGGCCAACGACCGGGCACCAGATACACCTCACTGAGCCAAGCTACAAAGCGGGTGATTAACTCCTCATCAAACGGCAATTGTTCCGGTTTAGCCACTAAAGCGCGCAACTCATCCGTATTATTTGCGTGCGAGACCAGCCCCTCAATGTTGTAACAGGCATTACCCAATGTGATCACTGGCCGCCCCAACAACAGGCTTTCAATACCCACCGTAGAATTAATAGTGATGACACACCGGGCCCGCTCAATCAGCTCTTGGGTATCATTGGCATTAGCATAGAGGATTCGAGAATGCCGCTGGTGAAGTTGGGGATAGCTTTTCTTTGACGTTGGGTGTTCCTTGACGACATACACCGTATCGTTTGGCAAATCATCCACCGTCATTTCCAGTACCTCATGGAGTCTTTCCATGGATTTAACCCAAGGGGAGTGGATCAATATTTGGGTATCATCGTAAACTTGGAACGGAACAAACAGATAGTGTTTAGGCAACGAAATGGGCTCTCCCACCGGCGTTCTCGGCGGACGGCGCACCAACGTGCTATCCACCTGAATCCCTTGGGGTTGATAATCTCGATAAAACGCAGGGCTTCGTGGCATACCATTGGCATAGTTAATTCCTTTGCCATCAAGCACCATGGTGTTAGGCAGGTAGCCCAGCTCGAGATAAGCGACGGGAACCCCCTGCTCTTTAGCCCATGCAATCACAGCCTGCTGTTTGTAATGCTCTCCATTAAGCACAAATATCAAATCAGGGCGCCGCTTTTCATTTTCGCGCAAAATGCCAGCCATTAAATGGACCATTCGCAGCGCCAACCCTACTCTGAACCAGCGCCCATGTGCTCCATTATTCAAGCGGCCTTTATCGACCCGAAAACGTAACCAGCTCGGTAATGCATCGCGATTCTGCCATACCCAACGCATCGCTCGCCAAGTCCGCCCCCAACCGGGATGTTTGGCATTGATCACCACGCCATCCACTGGCATCTCACTCTTCAATGCACGAAAGTGTTTTTCCTGATTACGGCTCATGGCCAAGAAAAGCACATAAGGAAGCGTCTGATTCATGTGCTAACCTCCTGTCTTCTGGCGAGGGGAAAAGGCACTCTCACTAATAAGCCCACGCTCCTCCAGAGCAGCATAAAGCAACGTCTCCTGGTAGTGTGCTTCTGCCAGAGAAAGCTTCTCTTGAATATGGTCCTCAGAATCCAAATGGTAGCGGTAACCATATATCAGATCAGTCATGATCTTCGTGTTCCCCGCTAGCAAACTGGCATTAGAGGGGGCATTACCCTTTCTCGTCTGGGAATAAAGAAGCAACGGCCGCATGTTCGGCCCATGCAACAGGGAGCGCCCAAAAATTCTAGCTTGGCACTCAACGCCAAGTAGATCCAGAATCGTTGGCAACACATCAAAATGGGTAGAGCGCATTACTTCCTTCGCCGGAAGATTGGGATGACTGATCAACAAGGGCGTTCGAACCTGACCATTTACGCTAGAACTGGAATGGGAAACATAGCCAAACTCACCAAAACTTTGTCCATGATCACCGGTATAAATAATCAGCGTATTACTCAAATCGCGGCGCTTGCCAAGTGCACTCAACAACTTCTCTAGTACAGCATCAGCCTCCTCAGCCGCGTTACGAAAATTAATCTCTCGCCCTTCCCCTTGGTGTCGGGAGAATCGCCCCTTATCCACCACCTGATATGGAGAGTGCGTCTGTTCGTTTTTTAGATGAAGGAAGAAAGGACCAGCTCCCAAAGCTTCATCCAAGTCATCTAAACCATCCAAAAAACCATAGTCGCCACGATCAGGGTCCAGCGGCAGAGAATCTCGATCCAACACCTCATCAAACCCGATATCGGAGAGGATGTCCCGCAGATTAAAAAATCGTGTACGGGAAATCATCATGTAAGCCGTTCGGTAGCCTTGCTCTTTTAGCAGCGGAAGAAAAGGATAATCATTATTAACTGGATAATTCCCTTGATAGAGGTGCTGTATGGCCCTATTAGTGTTCGGGCAGCAGGCATAGTGCATTTTCGAAACCATCGCATCGCGGCTAAGGCGTTCAAAAAAGCTCAGCGTTGCACCATCGCTATTAAATGGTTGGATAGAGTCTCTAGCCAGCGATTCCATGGTCACAAGAATCACATTTGCATCTTTACATAAACCGAAAAAATCGCTGGGCTGCGGTGCCGACATCGGCAAAACCACCTGTTGGTCAATATCGTTTTTTTTCAATGACACAGAGCGATGCGGACGAAGGCGCGCTCCTTTAACAAAATCTCTTACCGGGGAGCGCGCTGTAAAAAAGGGAGAATCCGACAACTGCGCTAACAACTTCAGCGTAGCCACACCACCGAGCAGCAAGCCACCACACACCGCCTGCCATACCGGCCAGTCCAGATTGAACCGACTGACGTAATCAAAAAGAAGAGTGATGCCTATCAACAAGCCCAGCCACACAGGCATACCTATCAACCTAAATCGACTCTTGGTTATCCCCATAAGGAAGAGCACAACCACACCCGAAATGGCGATATTTCGACCGAAAAAATCACCTGCCATTTGAGAATAGGTCGCCACCATAAAACAGACGATGGCAAACGGCGTGGCCAAGAACCAAGAACGCTTTACGAGTGCATCAAGAATTTCTCTGGAATCACCGGAAAAGCTCTCAGCCCCCTGAAAGAAAATCCGTAAATTACTGAGGTTAACCTCAAAACCGAACAAGTGAACCAGCACTGCATCGAGCCACATTATCAATAAAGACAGGCCGACCACCGAAACTAACGCGCCGTAAAGCCAAGGGAAAGGAAGACTGGCAGAAACCAGTACTGCGGCCAGAAACAACACCCACATATCATCTAACCGTGGCCGGGTGTCCACATAATTGCGCAAAGCATAAATCTTGCGCTGCATATAAACGATGGCCAGCATTCCACTGAACAAAAGGCTCAGTGACAGGCCCAGACGGGACCATTCAAACATCACAACTGAGATCCATATTTTTTACGATGACGTTTTGCCAGCTTGCTATAGGCAGGCCCCAAATCACGCAGCACCTGAGCGACAGATAGCCCACGAAGACGCGCATACTTTGCCAACATAGCCTCCACCTCACGCTCGTCGATTTTTAATTCCCGTGCATTGATTAGGAAACGGGCCAAGTCACGCCCGAAACGCTTACTTCGACGCCAAACAGGTTTACGCACGCCATCAAGATCAATCAGAACCAGTCTCGGCCCATCTCGGGCGACCATCCAGTTTGCCCATTTTGTGTCACCATGGGCATAACCTTCGCTATGCAAACAAGCAAGCATATTAGTCACTTCGCTAAAAACCCAAGCTGCCCCACCAATCGCATCCAGCCCCCGCGTAACCGCCACCAACTTCAGATCCTCTGCGTCCAGAGCCTCACAAATAAAATACGAGGACGAACAATCACGCCTCCGTTCAGCCAGATATGCCATCGGCTGAGGAACCCGTACACCGATTCCCTGTAACGAAGAGGAAATTCGGAACATGCGCTGTGCCCGGAAAATACCGAACCAAGCCAACACCCTCCGCAGCAGTCCTTTTGTCAGATAGTGTTTTACGAAAACATTGCCCGCTCCTGTTTTTAACAATCGCGCCTCAACCTTCCCCCCCTTTTTGACGACCTTGTGCTCAGCGTCAAACCAGCCAGCCACTTCTTGCCCATCCAAGAGCGGAGCCACCGGAGCGGGATCAAGGTAGACCAACCGAAAAGCTCCTGTATCGTGGTTTTTTAGATCCACCGGGGAGCCTCCTTGCCTTTATCTTTTAGATAAAGAGACTCTGCTCGCTGGCGTACAGCCAGCCAGAACGGACGCTCTTCTTGTAACGCTTCCCGCCAGTTTTTCCCCGTATAGGCAGCCATAGCCCGAAGTAGATCTCGCCGAGTCAAACCAATATCCATGGCAGAATAAAACAACCCACTCATATCCTTCACTTGCCAGCGCCAAGGCACTCGCCGACGAACCTGCGCCCGGTCC
>UEXM01002594.1_pt1 | contig 12611 bp, 22 predicted proteins | sample 1796661 | NCBI WGS metagenome assembly UEXM01 (sample SAMEA4772469, study PRJEB27181) | metagenome | reverse complement strand
GCTGGGGCTGGTTTTTTATATCCTGGCTTATTGCTATCTTTTCAATGGCTTATATTGATAATGCTAGCTATTTTACAGAAAACTAATTCAAAATATAATTAATTCAAATAGGGTTATTATGAAAAACAAAAAAGATTTTTATTCATGGCTATTAATAGCAATGTTAGCAGGTTTTGGATTTGGAATAATGATAGCAATGATGCTTGTAGAGGCATCACAAAAATTGTAGAATTATGAAACTAAAATTAAAAGTACTCGCAACTGAATATAACGATGAAAAATTTCGTCAAGCTATTGACGAATTAGAATCAATTGGATGGAAAGTTGACCGTGAGTATGGCGGTAAAATGCCAAACTATCGAGGTCATGGAGCTGAACTAAGTAAACAATTTTAATTGTAATTATGGAAGATTATAAAAACGATAAAGTCATTTGCTATATAATCGATGTGATAGCATTAATTATATGGATTGTTATGATTACAGTTTGTTACAAAAATTTAGGATTTGAAATATCTGTGCTATTCGGAATAACATATATCGTTTGGCAAATATTAAGATTTATGACAAAACTAAAACTGTAATATATGAGATGGATAAAAATAGGCGAAGATTTGCCTGAAAACAACAAATTAGTCCTTATCGCTTACAAAAACGATAGAGGTGTAATGTTATTAACTATGGGTTGGTATTGTCGTAAACATGAAGTCGAAGCCGATTTTGATGTAGAAGATGATTTTGACTATTGCGAAGATAAAGACCAATATTTTGTAAAAGAAGGATGGCGTTCACAATGCTTAGAATCTGAATATTATTATCCTATTTCAAATGTTTGTGATTGGATGCCATTACCAATGAAACCAATAATATAAAACTGTAGTAATCATGAGCGAATTTGAAATTGGAGAAATTGGAATAGTGCATGAATCAGTTATGCCATCAAAACCTAAATGCGAAGTGTTAGAATACGATGGTGGTGACAATTCATATTTAGTTAAAGGAACTGAAAGCAAATTTCGACTTTGGATTAATACCGATAAACTTTTAAAACTGTAATATCTATGACAACAGATAAGCCAATATTAGTAAGCGTAAGCGGTGGAAAAACATCAGCATTTATGTCTGTATATTTAAAAACTAGATTTCCAAAGCGAAAATTGATTTTTGTCTTTGCTAATACTGGCAGAGAAAAAGAAGAAACTCTATTATTTCTTAAAGAATTAGATGTTGTTTTCAAACTTGGTATTGTTTGGATTGAAGCTGTTGTTAATCCAATTAAGGGAAAAGGTACGACATTTAAGATCACAAACTTTGTGGATGCATCAAGAAATGGAGAACCTTTTGAAGCTGTAATTGATAAATATGGCTTGCCGTCGAAATTATACCGCCATTGTACTAGAGAATTAAAAGAATCGCCAATTCATAAATACGCTAAATCGATAATTGGTAAAGACTATTTGACTGCAATAGGTATTCGAGCCGATGAAAAACATCGTTTAGGATCTAAAAAAGGATTTGTTTATCCACTTAATGAAATTGGAGTTACTAGACAGTTAGTAAATGACTGGTGGAGTAGGCAAGCGTTTAACCTTAATCTATTAGAGCATCAGGGTAATTGTGATTTTTGCTTTTTGAAGTCTAAGAAAAAGAGAGTAATGCTTTTAAAAGAGGGTTTGAATGTGGATTGGTGGAATAGAATGGAGCGGACTAAATCAAAAGGCATACAAACTATGTTTGATGTTAGAAATAATTTAACGATTGAAGATTTAATAAAAATTAATAACGATGCTAATACGCAAGTAAGTTTATTGGATGATGTTTCATTCGATTGCTTTTGTAAGGTATCTTAATAACTGTAGTATGAGTGATAAAATTATTTGTTGGTGGTCAGGTGGAGTTACAAGTGCAGTCGCTTGCAAACTTGCTATTGATTTATATGGATTAGATAAATGCCGAATAATTTTTATTGATACTGGTAATGAGGATGAAGAAACTTACAGGTTTAAAAATGATTGTGAAAGATGGTATTTAAAAGAGATTGAAATTATAACTGGTTTGGGAGATAAGTTTAAAACAATTCAATCTGTTTGGTATCATTATAAATCTTTAAATGTCGCCAATGGTGCTATTTGTTCAAGTGAATTAAAACGCGATGTTAGGTTAAAATGGCAAAAGGAAAATAGTTTTAAACATCAAATATTTGGTTTTGATATTGACGAGCCAAAAAGAGCTAAATCTATGACGCTTAATTATGAAACAGCAAAACCAATTTATCCGTTACTGTTGTTTGGATATTCAAAAAAGAAGTGTATTGAAATAATTGAATCAAGTGGAATCGAAATTCCTGTAATGTATAAATATGGCTTTCATAACAATAATTGTTTTAAGACAGGATGCGTACAGGGTGGAATTGGGTACTGGCAAAAAATGAAAAGAGAATTTCCTTTAAAATTTGAAGCTATGGCAAAAGTTGAACATGATTTAACAAATCTAAAAGGAAAGCCAGTTACAATGACCAAAGACCAAAGCAAACAAGCTAAAGAAACTGGTAATCAATTAGTTTTTTTAAAACCGCATGAAGATTATCCACATGTAAAAGATATTTCAATGATGAAAGGTAGAGAGCCACAACCGTTATTTGAATGTAATGGTTTTGGATGTGCTGTTAATGATTTACAGCCTAAAAATAAAACACAATTAGAAATTAATTATTCACCAAAACAGTAGAATATGGCATCAAAAAATTATAAGAAGGCGATTAAAGATATTCCAAAGGATATTAAAAAACGTGTAAAACACGAAGCTAAAATTTTAACTGAAAAAGAAGTTGAAGAAAACAGAAGTTCAGCTTATAAATACTTAAAACTGTAGAATTTAAAACATAAAATTATGAAAAAATTACTATTACTATTATTATTAATTACGGCGTCATGCTCTACCGATGACATGGACGCAGACTGCGAATGTATAAAAAGCGTGTACGACATAGAACAGAGCGTCATCACAAATCCCGTGACCGGACTACCTCAGTTATCATTTGAGCATATACAAATAAGCTCTGATGCAGTAGAATGTCAAGAGGAGGGTTTATTCGATCTCGACGGAAATATGTATTATACTATTAGCTGTAATTAAAAAAAATCAAGATGGAAACTATAAAAGAACTATTAGAAATTTTAAAAGATACTCCGGAAATGGCTCTTTGGGGCTTAGGTATTTACTTTGGAGCGTTGTTATTAAAAATGGCTAGCTGGGTGGGTGCTTTAACCTTGGTATCAAAACTATTTATTAATCGATATTTTTCTTGGAAATCAAAATCCGATGAAATCCGAAAAGAAATTAAAAAATTTGAGGTAGATGTTAAGACCCTTAATCCTTTAATACGAGGCATAGACAGGAGTGTTATTTCAGGAAATGAACATTTAATCCTTAAACTTTATGACACTATGAAAGGCTATAAGTGTAGCATAGAGTCCGACTACGTACACGGATCGGATATAGTTGAAACCATAAAACTAATTGAAAATGCTAAAAATAAAAAAAATGACGCTAGAGGATAAAATAACAATGAAACTCCGATTAAGGGGTTTTAGTGAGGATCGAATAATAAATAACCGGGGCGTTATTAATGCGACTATAGACGAAACAATTTTAGAAGTGGTTAAAAACTCCATTAAAATAAATGCGTAAAATGAAAGCAAACGAATTAAGAATAGGGAATTATGTTCACGAGCCATCGTATGATGAATGTTTTAATACCTACGTTATTAAACAAATAAAAACAACAGGATGTGCCGTATCTGTTTTAGGTAAAGAAATTCAAGGGCTTTACGATTATATAGATTTAAGACCAATACCACTAACAGAAAAATGGTTGTTAGATTTTGGGTTTATTGATAACAAAATGGAATGTGGAGAATATATCATGCAAGTTTCTGCTAATTGTTTTAGTGGTACATTAACAAAAGATATGTCTTGGTTTATAAGCATAATTCATGTTTCAGCACACCAAACAATTACAGTTGTTAAACAACACGTACACCAATTACAAAACTTATACTTTGCTTTAACAGGCGAGGAATTAATCTTTAAAAAATGACAATAACAACAAAGATATATTTAGTCGTGTTTTTTTTAGGAGCCGTATATTTTGGTAGCTATAAACAAGAATATAAAGAGGCTTTCGAGTTGCTTTTAATTGTGTTAGTTGTTATAAATGTTTGGTATAAAGAACGTAAAGCCGATAAAAAATGACAAGAGAAAACATTTTAAAAAGAGCCGATAAAAATAAAGAACACCTCCCGACTATTCAAAGAATGGCTCTAAAAGGGAAAACCGATAAAGAGATATTTCAAAAAACAGGTGCGCCGTATTCGTTTATCCAAAAACAAACAACTAAATTATGGGAGGAACGAATGAAAAAAGCAAATGAAAAAAGTAGAGATAATATCTAAAGTAGAAAACGGAAACCTTAAAAGAAACCGCAACCTTATAAAAAAAGCTATAAAGCAATTTGAGGGAAAAACAGTCGTATTTACTCTAAGCCTAAACAGAAAAAAACGATCCAATAACCAAAACGCTTATTACTGGGGTGTAGTGGTCCCAATATGGAAAAATATAATACTTACCGAATGGGGCGAAATATATTCAAATTCAGAAACTCACGAGTTTTTAAAATATAATTGTAACTTTGTAGAAAAGGTAAACGAGGAAACCGGAGAAATTATAAGGGCGTCTAAAAGCACTAGAGATAATTCAACAACCGAACAAGAGGAAATGCACCTCAAGGCCCGACAGCTCGCTTTAGAAATGTTTAACGTAGTAATTCCGGAACCAAGCGAACAATTAACACTTACTTAGTTATGGCACACGATAAGGAAAAAATTTACAAAAAGGCTCTAAAAGTAACCAAGGATAAAAACTTAATTTTCGTCGAGGATATTGTCTCTTTATTACCAATACATAAAAGTACTTTTTACGAATGGTTTCCGATTGACTCCGACGAATACGACTCTATAAAAGAGATTATCGACGATAATAAAATAAACACTAAGGTAAAACTCCGCAAAAAATGGGAGGCCTCAGATAACGCTACTTTACAAATGGGTCTCTATAAACTTCTCGGAACTACAGAGGAGAGAAAACGATTAAGCCAAACTTTTACGGATATAACAACTAATAACGAGAGCTTAAATCTATCTAGAGAGGAGGCCGAAAAACGAGCCATAGAACTAATAGAGAAAAAAAATCAAAATGTCCCTAACTAAAGCAGAGGACCGAGAGCTTAATAGCTTGCTTTATACAATTTCCCTACATGACTCCAGGGACCATTTACTAGACTTTACAAAAAACTCACTTGATGGATTCGAGGTAGAGCCGTACATGAAAAAATACTACGAGCTTTTAGATTTATTCGCGAAAGGGAAAATAAAAAAACTGATGGTAACCATGCCACCTCAACACGGAAAAAGTGAGGGATCGACTCGTAGGCTACCGTCTTATATTTTAGGATTAAACCCGGATATTAAAATAGGAATAGCGTCTTATAACTCTACTTTTGCGAGTAAATTTAATAGAGACGTACAACGGATTATCGATACAAAAGATTATTATAACACCTTTCCTGACACGAAATTAAACTCGTCTAACGTGGTTACGGTTTCGTCTAATTACCTCAGAAACTCAAGCGAATTTGAAATCGTAGATAAAAAAGGAGGGCTTAAATCTGTAGGTCGTGGAGGAGCTTTAACCGGATCCAAAATTGATATTATGATTATGGACGACCTCTATAAAGATTATATGGAGGCTAATAGTCCGATAATACGTGAGTCAGTTTGGGACTGGTACACTACGGTAGTAGAAACTCGGCTCCATAATGACAGCCAGCAATTAATTGTTTTTACTAGGTGGCACGAGGAGGATTTAATCGGTCTTTTAGAGGAGAAAGGTAAAGTAATTGAGATAAAAAGCATTAACGACGTTCATACTAAAAAGCTAAAACATGACCAATGGTTTAAGGTTAATTTTGAGGCCATAAAAGAAAGTGAGCCTACAGATATAGACCCTAGAGAGAAAGGAGAGCCACTTTGGGAAAATAGGCACGGTTTGGAGACTCTTTTGTCAGCTAGGGAGCTTGACATAGAAAAATTTAACTGTTTATATCAAGGAAATCCGGAAAGTAAAGAGGGGCTTTTATACTCCAAATTTAAAACATACGCCGAATTACCGGAAGTTAAGCAAATCAAAAACTATACAGACACAGCAGACACCGGGAGCGACAAATTATGTTCGATTTGTTATGCTATTCCTTTAGCGAAAACGGATAATCATATTTATATTACTGACGTTCTATACACCGACGAGCCAATGGAGGCAACAGAGCCAGCGACTATAAATTTATTCAATAGAAACGGCGTAAATTTAGCGAATATAGAAAGTAATAACGGAGGGCGTGGTTTTGCTCGAGTTGTTCAAAAAGGAGTTACCGGTCATGTCGAATGGTTCCACCAGTCTAATAATAAAGAGGCTCGTATATTTTCTAATAGTGCGACGGTTAACCGACTAGTGGTTGTGCCTAAAGACTGGTTTTTGCGGTGGCCTGAGTTTTATAACGCACTAACTAAATATAAAAAATTGTTTAAAGCTAATAAATTTGATGACGGTCCCGACGCAATAACTGGAGTAGTGGAGCAAGAGGTTAAGCCTGAAATATTCACATTTTAAAATTACATTAATTTTGAGTGAAAAAATTTAGTAACTTTGAAAAATAACTCAAGGAGGATGATTCTTAACAGACTTAAAAGTAATATTGTTTCTTTTTTCAAAAGAGACGAGAACAAAAATAAAACATCTAACAAATATAACGAGGCTTTTTTCGGTCTAGTGGGCGACGCTGGGTCCGGTTATGATGACAAAGCTAAAACCTACATAGACGAGGGATATAATGTAAACTCAATAGTTTATTCTATAGTAAACCAACAGGCCCGAAAATCGGCTAGTATTCCTTTTCATGTTAAAAAAGTCGAGGACGAGCAAAAATCTAAAACCTTTCTACAGGAGATTAAAAGAAAAAACGTTACAGACCCACAGGTTAAAATCTTAGTAAATCGATTAAAGAAAAAAGCATTTAAACAGGAACAAACTTTTGAAATGCCATTAAAAAAGCCTAACGTTTTTCAGTCATGGCCGGAGTTTATATCGCTATACAAAACCTTTCTAAAACTTACAGGTAACGTTTATATTTACATGGTAGCTCCGGAGGGAGGATATAATAAAGGCGAGCCGATCGCTTTTTATTTGTTACCTAGTCATTTGATAAACATAGTTCTAAAGCCTAACGCTAATATGTTACTAGATGAAAACCCGATCGCTTTTTATAGGCTAATCGAGGGGGCTGTTTTTAAAGACTTTAAAGAGGAAAATGTTATCCATATAAAATACTCTAATCCTAATTTTAGCGTCGACGGAGAACACCTTTACGGGCAATCTCCTTTAAAATCGGCATTAAAAAATATTGAAAGCTCTAACGAGGGAATGAGTCAGAACATTAAGACGCTTAAAAATAGCGGTGCTTATGGATTTATTCACGGAAAAACCACACCTTTACAGCCTGAGCAAGCCACAGAATTAAAAGACCGTTTAAAAGAAATGGACGATAACCCGGCGCGACTTTCTCGAATTGCTGGCGTCAGTGCGGAGGTAGGATTTACAAGATTGACACTTACGACCGATGAATTAAAGCCCTTTGAGTTTCTTAAATACGATGAAAAGCAACTTTGTAATGTATTAGGATGGAGCGACAAACTCCTTAATAATGATGACGGCTCAAAATATAAGAACGTCGAGGAGTTTAGAAAGCAAGTCGTAACCGACGATATTATGCCGGACCTTGAATTATTAGAGAGGGCTTTTAACGAAAAGGTGTTACCAAGATATAAGAAATACCAAAATACGGTTATTTACTTTGATGCGTCTAACCTCCCGGAAATGCAATTAGATATGTCTACTTTAACAAGCTGGCTAACAAAAGCATTAAAAGACGCTGTAATATCGAGAGCTGAATATCGAGACGCTTTAAATTATCCAGCCTCAGACGATCCATTAATGGATTTATTCACGACTCCAGGAAAGTTAAACACTCTAGAGGATGCTCTAAAAGAACCGGAGCCGATGACTCCAAATTCTGAAAAAAAAAATTTAAATTCTAAAGCTGGATTTGACCCAAACCAGCCAAGGAGCCAAAACGGAGAATGGAGCAAAATAGCCATTACTGATTCGGCTACAGACATAGACGGCGATCAAGATTATAGAGGAGGCCATCGAGTCTCTGAGGAATATTCCGAACCTTTGCATAATATTTTAGAGGGCGATATGGCTCCTCGTGACTTTTACGAAAATATCCATCACTACAATTTTTCAGGTGGTCGGTCAGGGCGTGAAAGCATGAGAGCAATCTTAGACGCTCGCGACAATCCCGACGGCGATACATGGATTTACAGGGCTGTACCTCCTGGAGTCAAAAAAATAAACAATGGCGATTGGGTTTCTCTTAGTTTGACTTATGCTAAAGAACACGCTAGTTATAGAGAGGACTCAGCAACAAATGAGCCTTGGATAGTTTTAAGAAAACTTGTAAAAATTAGGGACGTCCGATGGGACGTAAACGATATAAACGAAATGGCTTATTTTAAACGGCCTATTAAGAAAAAATCCAATTTCACAGAAACCATTATTAAATCTTTAGAGCTTTATAATGACCCTGGAGACATAACTATTAAAGCCGGATTCAATCCTAATCAATCGAGAGATAAGGATGGTAAATGGACAAAAGGAGGCGGAGGAAAAAAAGGCTCAGACCTTACGGAATACGGCTATAAAATGGAAAAAGAAATAGAGGGTCTTAAAACTTTATTTATTTCTGAAAAAGACGGTAAAATGTCTATAGATATGATAGAAGTTGAGGAAAAATATAGAGGGATGGGTATTGGGTCTAGAATAATGAATATTTTAACCGATATAGCCGACAATAATCAGTATTTAATAGAATTAATTCCGTCCGTAGCCGACAAGGATATAGGAACGACCTCAAGGTCTAGATTAATAAAGTTTTATAAGCGTTTTGGTTTTGTGGAGAATAAAGGACGAAATAAGGACTTTACTTTAAGAGGAGGTAGTATGTATAGGAGACCATTAAAAAGATAAAAAATGACTACCGATCAATATAAAAAATGGTATTTTGATTTATTGGAAAAATACGAGAAAGCCTCTTTTAAGATTCTACAAAAAGGATTTGGAACGATTCTAAATAAGTCTTTAAAAGGAGCTACCGAAAACAACTATAAAGACAAAGTAAAAAAAGGAATTACCGAAAAAGCTGTTTTCGATGTGATTCTATCTCTTTATACTGTAGTCGGAACGGCTCAAGGAAAAAAAATACTTCAAGGGATTGAAAACAATACCATTACATTAAAAGCGGTTAATCCATTATTCGGTAAACTTTTCGCGGAGGCTGTTTTATTATACCTACAAACTTACGGAGGCGATAAAATAAAGACGATGACTCAGACATTTATTGACGCCGTTATCCAATTTCTAGGAGATAAAATCGCTAGCGGAGAGCCTTTAAATAGAACTATTCACGACTTAGAAGATAATTTTGGAGACAAAACAGGCTTATATTATTGGCAATTAGAGAGAATTTCTAGAACCGAGACGGCTAGCGCAAGTAATTACGCGTCTTGGAAAGCCTTAGAGAGTGACCGATTAATTATTGATAAAGTTTGGATCGCCACAAACGACCACAGAACGAGAGACGGCGACTCTAAGAACGAATACGACCATATTGAAATGGATGGCGTGACACTCCCTAAAGATGTGCTTTTTAAAGTTCAAAATCAAAATGGAGATATTGACGAGATAATGTACCCGGTGGACCCTATAGGACACCCAAGTAATACAATAAATTGCCGGTGTACTATTGCACCGAAACCAAGGAGAGATAAAAACGGTAAATTAATTTTAAAAACATAAAACAATGGCACGAAAAGACGGAATTTTCAGGCTGTTAGATACAGTCGGAAACGGAACAGGAACAACGGACGCGATAGGAGACTATTCGTCGACGCCTCAGAGCTTTAGGATTTCAGATTCTACAGGATGGGGAGAAATACACAGAATTATAATTATGCTCCAGGACTCAGGGTCCTTTGATATGGAGCTATACGGAAACGGATTAGCACTAACTAACGGCGTTAGAGTATTTTTAAAGAATGGTAGCGACGAAGTGATACAGGAATATACAGCATTTCCAATCTTATCAAATGCCGATTGGATGGGTCATTGTTACGATTATGCACACTCTGACATAGGCCAAGGCGACGAGGTAGGTAGTATTCGATGGACTTTTTCAAAAGCCGGCCAGCCGGTAATTGTCAAATTCGATCAAGGCGAGTATTTAGAGGTTTATCTAAATGACGACTTTACAGGTTTAACTCATCATAGATTTACGGTGCAAGGAAAATATATTACTCGGACCGAATAATAAAAACGAGTGTATAAATATTTTTATTAACTTTGAACACATGAAAAGTTTACTCACTTACAAAGACAACAATTTCGGAGCTGTTAAAGACATAGATGTTAAAAACAGAGTTGTTACCGGATATTTGTCGACTTTTGATAATATCGACCGAGATAATGACGTCGTATTAAAAGGGGCTTTCAGCAAAACATTAAACGAGAGACGAGGAGAAATATTTTTCCTTAATCAGCATAATTTTGCACAGCCTCACGGAAAATTTAGCGTATTAAAAGAAGATAGCAAAGGGCTTTATTTTGAGTCTGAGCCATTAATAGATACGACTTATTCAAATGATGCAATCAAATTGTATGAGGCTGGTATTATCGAGCAACACTCAATCGGATTTATAACTATAGACAAGGAGCTAAAATCCGGAACTCGATGTTTAAAAGAGCTTAAACTATACGAGGGTTCAAATGTAACGATCCCAAGCAACGACCAGGCGGAGTTTACCGGTTTTAAATCGATGACTCTAGAAGATACAAACGCAAAAATAGGGCAAATAATGAAATTCTTTAAAAAGGGAACCGTTACCGATGGAACCTTTGTTTTATTAGAATTAGCCTTAAAAGATTTACAAAAACACGCTTTCGAGCTAGGTAAAAAAACACTTATTACAAGTCAGGGGCCGTCTAACGACACGCTTGAAACTAATAAGCCGTATATAGATATAATTAACAATTTTTCAACAAAATCCACGAATTAAATTATGGACCAATTAGAATTAAAAGAGGCCCTGGAGGGCTTAGAAAAAAAACTAGACGGCAAAAGTGCTGACTATGTAAAAAACGCAATAGCTGAATTTAAGACAGCTATCGGCGAAAAATTAGATTCTGACATTAAGGCGTTAGTCGAGAAGTCAGGAGAGGACGCTAAATTAGAGCTTAAAACGGTTAAGGAATTAGCCGAGGCTCAACAAAAACATTTAGACGCTCTAGACGTAAAACTACAAGGCGGAGCATTTGGCGAAACAAAGCAAAAGACCGTAGTAGACGAAATTAAGACGGCTATTAAAGATAATTTCGAGAGAATCGGAACCGTTAAAAAAGGCGTTAGCGTAGACCTAGAGATTAAAGCTGTAGGAGACATGACAACGGCGAACATTACCGGAGACGAGGAGAGAGACTTTAGTAACATCGTTGCAAAGGTCCCTAACCAAAAAGTAGCTTTTTCTGACTTAGTAGGTGTTATTCCAATTTCGGGAGGTACTTATACTTTCCCAAGAGAGGGAGCTGGAGAGGGAGCTATCGCTACCCAAACCGAGGGAGCGTCAAAATCTCAGAGAGATTATGATTTCACTCATGTAGACGTGACGACTGACTTTTTAGCTGGTTTCTCGCGTTATTCTAAGAAAATGGCAAACAATGTCAAGTACTTAGAATCGTTCTTACCTGGAGCGTTACGTAGAGATTATATGAAAGCTGAAAGCTCAAGTTTTAATGCTGTGTTATTAGCTGGAGCTACGGCGTCGACTGAGGTAATTACAGGTCAAAACAAAGCCGAAATGATTATGGCCGAGGTTTCAACTTTAGAGGCTTTAGACCATGACGTAGACGGAATTGTTTTAACTACAGCAGACTACTACGATATGCTTAAAATCGAAAAATCTACCGGAGCCGGTTATGGCTTACCTTTAGGGTGGACTTACGACGGTGGCGTGTTACGTTGCTTGGGAATTGCAGTTGTAAAAGCAAACTGGTTAGCTACAAACAAATACTATGTAGGAGACTGGTCGACAGTTAAGAAAGTCGTTACAGAGGGATTAAGTGTTCAGTTTTCAACTGAGGATGCGGATAATTTCACTAAAAATAATATCACGGCGAGAATTGAGGCGCAAGTAGGACTTGCAATTCACAGACCGGACGCGATTATTTACGGCGATTTTACGGCAGTCTAAAATCTACCTTGTATAAATACATAAAGGAGTCTGTTTATTTTATAGGCTCCTTTTTTATTAAAATCTTGGCTATTTTGTCATTATTTTTCTGTTTGGGGCTTGAAGAAATTCAGGTCCCTTTTTTTATATTCTATTT
>UEXM01002592.1_pt1 | contig 12620 bp, 13 predicted proteins | sample 1796661 | NCBI WGS metagenome assembly UEXM01 (sample SAMEA4772469, study PRJEB27181) | metagenome | reverse complement strand
ATGACGAAGCACAAGGTGATTCCAGAGAAACACAAAAAGACATCACCAAACTGCTAGGCATGTCACACATCATGTTTCAAAACATTGTGGCACTGCACACTTATGCTCCGCCATTCTTTGGCCTGAGGGCAGGAGAACAAAAAGACATCATTGAACAATTGCTGGGCATCACTGTGTTGAGTGAAAAAGCAGAAGTACTCAAAGAAGAATTAAAAGAAACCAAAGAGGTAATCAAAGAAGAAGAGATTCGCTTGGATGAAATTGAACGCAACAACGAAAAAATACAGTCATCCATTGATGCCTTACAAACACGCCAACGTGGCTGGCTGGCACAGCAAAAAGATGACATTGCCAAACTCACACTGTCAATTGAAGAACTGATGAAAGTGGACATCAAAGATGAAATTGAAAGGCACAAAAAACTAGAAACCTACAGAGAAAACTTTGAAAAGAAACGCACATGGGAGCGTGAACTGGCCACTGTGCAGACTGCCATCAAACAGTCAACCAAACAGCTAACAGAAATACTTGATTCCATTGACAAAACACAAAACAAAACTTGCCCAACATGCGGTGGTACCATGGAAGATGACAAACATCAATCAATGGTTGCTAAGTTGGAAACTGACCGCACAGAGTTTGAAAAATATGTAGAAGACTTGGTTTCACAGGAATTAGCACTCACAGATAAGATCAAAACAACAGGCGATCTAGAACAGCCGGAAACCTATTACGACACAGCACAGGAGGCTTATAAGCATGAAAACACTGTGGAATATCTTGGTGAACAACTAGAAACAAAGACCAAAGAAACTGATCCCTATCAAGAACAAATTGACGAACTTAAAACTTCTGCTGTGCAGGAACTGTCATATCACAAAATGAACAACCTACGCAAACTGCAGGATCATCAAGAATTTTTGTACAAGTTGTTGACATCAAAAGATTCATTTGTGCGTAAGAGAGTGATCGATCAAAATTTAACTTACTTAAATTCAAGACTGGCATTTTACTTGGACAAGACTGGGTTGCCACATGAAGTCAAGTTCCAGTCTGACTTGACTGTTGAAATCACAGAGTTGGGCAGAGATCTTGACTTTGATAATCTATCAAGAGGTGAACGCAACAGACTTATTTTAAGTTTGTGTTGGGCATTTAGAGATGTGTGGGAAATGCTGTATCACAACATCAACACTATGTTTATTGATGAACTGGTTGACTCTGGCATGGACACAGCAGGTGTAGAAAACGCCATCGGCATACTCAAACAGATTGCTAGAGAGCGTAAAAAGAATATCTATCTCATATCACACAGAGACGAACTGCAAGGCAGGGTAAACAATGTATTGAAAGTGACCAAAGAAAATGGATTTACTTCTTATGCATTTACTGACATGGTGGAATGAATATAAAAATTTATGAAAAACTGAAACAAATTTGGCCATGCTCTGACACACTGCTGTCAACAACATTTGGCATGGAAATACACCAAGCAGGCATGGAAATTGAACAACTTACATGGCATATTGAAGATCTTATACTACACAAATATTTTTCTGAAATATGGCAGCCAAAACTAAAAAAATTTAAATTTAGTGGACTTCGACTGATCGAAGAAGTAAATGCACTCAATCCAAGAAGTGTATTAGATGTTGGTTGCGGTTATAACGAATTCAAAGGCAAAATACAAAATCTTATTGGCTTGGATCCTTACAATCGTCATGCTGATTTACAAATCAAAATTGAAGATTATACAACCACAGACAAATTCGATGTTATACTGTGCTTAGGATCAATTAATTTCGGATCCCATGATAAGATTATGAAAGAACTTACAGTTTGTAAAAATTTACTTGCTGATGGAGGTAAGATGTTTTTTAGAGTAAATCCTGGACTAGATCATGAACCACCAGAATCAAAATACATCAATTTTTATCCATGGAATGTGTATCAAATCACACAGATAGCCAAACAATTAGATCTTGCCATACTTGATCTAAGACATGATTACAATGATCGCATTTATTTTGTTTACGCTAAACTTTGATTACAAATAGACATATACTTTTATATCATTGGATGTGTAATCTTTGTATGATTTTTTAGGAAAACTAATTTTTAGCAGTTCGCATAATTGTAGTGAATCAACAACATTTACAACCTTTGATTGATTATCTTTAATGAACTGCATAATATCTTTGTTTTGTTTTTGAATGTGATTCCACATGTTGCCTAATGGTTTGAAATAATCATAACTTGGATATGTGATACTAAACCCCCCTGCATCGTTCCACCATTTGTAACATTCAACGTCATTTCTGTATACCATCACAATTGGATATTTCAATGTTTTTAATAGGTCAAGTTGATGTGCAAATGTATGTGATTTTATAATTCTTATTCCACGACCCGAAAAAGGTTTGTTCCAATTTTCTTGTGTATTTTCAAATTCCATGCCAGGATCAAAATAAGCACCCGTGTGCTTGACTGTTTGCTTGAAGTAAGAACGTTCACTGGTGCCATCAGATTGATCAATATCAGGAGACTTGTGTATGCTTTCAGCAACACCACTCCACTTTGACCCTGGGGCACCTGTGAACAGAATGTACACTATTGTGTTAGTTCCTCTTTGTATACAGCATTAAAGCCTAGTTGATTTTTGCCAAAATCTACCAAGGTTTGTAATGCTCCAGGAGTAATGAATGCTTTAAGTGTTTCCACAGCTGCATCTCCTTCCGCTCCTGTTCTCCATTCATACTTGCCCACTTTCTTTTCAATTGCGGCAACTGATTCTGGATCTTGAATCATTTTGTTAAGTGCATCAACAAGTTTATCTTTGTTTGGATTTCCTGCATTGACCCAAAATGCTTTTTGCAAAGCATCTCTCCAACTCTTAACAAGTTTGTATGCATCATAAAAATTACCAGATGGGGCAACACCATGCATTGATTCATACAGTGCTTCAAATGTTGGCTGTGTAAAGTTAGGATCAATATCATGTGCACCTGTGGACACGTTCAATAAACCATGATGAAACCATGTGTATGCATCACCTTTTTCGATCATAGGAACTACATGTTTTTTGTATGCCGCTGGATTTTCTCTGGTTGCATTAAGATCTCCTCTAATGAATGCTAGTCTCCTTTCAGATCCTTTCATGCCTTTGACCCAAACAATTTTTTCTTCAAAAGTTTTTACTGGATCACCGTCTGGGCCTGCAAGTAACATTACAATGGCCATCACTTCTGGAGTCATTCCAGATCCTGACGAAAATTGAATTGGACCATTTTCTGTATCCGCTTTGTTTCTTGCACCCACAATGATGTTGAGATTCATGTGTCCAATTGATTCCCAATCAAAATAATTGTAGTCTACTGGTTCGGTGAGATATGATATTCCGTTGCCACCATGTGACACTAAAATTGTTTTGTTATCGAATCTCAACTCGTTTTGAAATTCATTAGGCCCCAACTGGTCCCTTGCTCCTGGCTTGTAAATTAAATTAATTTTTTCACCAAGATGTTTTTCCCATTCTTGCACAACTATCTGTGCCCATACAGATGTACCACCTGATGGTTTTTGTGGCACGATCAAATTGTAATCTGCCAAAGCAGTTGTTGTCATCAACAACAATGCCATTATTGTTTTTTTAAGCATAGTCTAGTCTACTCCTTTTTGTTATTCCCCAATACAGCAAAAACATCACACACATCATTATGACCAAAAATATTGGTCTGGTGATCAGATCATTTACCGTGTGGAGAGTTGTTAATTGATATGTGAGGCTATAAATCCTATCACTCAACAAAAATCCTATCAGCAGTGCTGGCCTACTGACTTGATATTTTTTGCATGCCAATCCTAAAACTGAAAATGCAAACAAAACTGCAAGATCTTCCCATCCTCCTGTGTATTGCAAGGTTGCCCATACAATAACAGCAAGCACAAAAGGAAAGTAATACACATAAGGAATGCGTGATACCCATCCTGCAAAATATGCCAGTCCATAACAAATGACAGCAGTGATCACAGTTCCCACAAGAAATGCAAATGACATACTGTCAAATAATTTGTCATCATAAAATGTATCAGGCGATCCAAGATCAATGCCAAGATACAAAAACAATCCCATTAATATTGCGGCAAATGGAGCACCTGGTATGCCAAACAACACAGTAGGAATAAATGAAGATGCCTTCTGTGCATTGTTGGCGCCTTCTGCACCCACCACTCCACGCACATTACCTTCGCCAAACTTTTCTTTGGGATTAGCTGCCACTGTGGCTCCATATGCCAACCAATCTGCCATGGCTCCTCCAAGGCCTGGCAACAATCCAATTACAGATCCAATAGCGCCTCCTCTGAAGCTGTCTTTCCAACATTGCACAGTATCTTTGACACCATGCACAAGATCTTGCCAACTGCCATGACTTGCCTTAATGCTGGTGGTTTTGTTCCGGCTGAACCAACCACTCCACAGTTCAGGTATGGCAAATAGTCCTGCCACAAAAGGCAGTATCTGCACACCATCTTCCAGATAACGCCATCCTAAGGTAAACCTAGGAATAGCATTAGCATCAACTCCAACTAATCCAATCACCACACCTGTCACAATGGCTAACAAACTTCTTATCCATTTGCTGGTTGATACAAATCCAACAGTCACAAATGCCAACAGCACCAATGCCCATAATTCTGGTATGCCCATGTACATCACAACTTTGGTGTACCATGGCAACAATAAAAATGTAAGAGATCCCCAAAACAAACCATTGCAGGTTGAGGATGTGATAGCAGCTGATAGTGCCCTGGTGGCTTGTCCATTTTTTGCCATTGGGAATCCGTCCACCATGGTAGCAGCCGCAGAATTGGCTCCTGGGATGCCCAACAGCACACCACTAAACGAATCACCAGTTGTTGATGAAGCAACCACTGCCACACAAAATATCACACCAAGGTAGGGGTCTCCTACAAAATAAGGCATGAATCCAAAAAGTGCGATGAGTCCAGTTGTTGCTCCTGCGGCGGGTATAAGGCCGATGATCAAGCCATACAAAATACCTGCCAACAATATTACAAGTTCCATATTAGAATTTTAAACTATTTCGAAATGTATGTCTATGAACTGTGCCAAAGGCACTGGGTTATGACACAATTAATTATCTTTTTTTGAACATGTTGCCATGCACTCTCACACGAATATGGCCATTGTAATAATCATCTGATTCAAGCACTTTTCTTGCAAACTGTTCTCTGGCTTCAATGTAGGATAGTTCTGCTTTGTTCTTGCAGTAAAAAAGTATTTCTCTAGTAAAATTGTCCTGACCCAGTTGGTCAATGTCTTCTGTGAGAGCATCTGACGATCCATAGTATTCACGCCAATCTGATTCCACTTTGTATCTGCGTCTATTTTTCCTGCCTTTGAGAGGAGGACGTGACTTTTTGAATTCAACAAGTTTTTTACCAATGTATTTTCTGCCTGTTTGATTGTTGGTGATTTCATAAACAAATCCAACATATCCTTCAGGAATCTCTGTCACTGCTGTGCCTTGATAATGCCAAGTCATGTTAAGTATATACTGTATGCATCAAGCCTCACCAGAGATTGTTGACTCCATTGTGAAATGGATGGAAACATTTGTTGAAGTGCCGCATCCTTCATTTGGCAACATGCCGCCCTGTCCATATGCTCGTCAGTTTAGATTGCAAAACAAAGTTAAAATTGTTGAATGTCATTCTGCAATTTGGCAGGCATGCATGCGTACTATGACCACATGGGATGATCAATGGGAGGCCATAATCTTAGCCAGCACCAACACAGACATCAGCACTGGATTGTTGTCAGAAAAAACTGTCACACTCAACAAAAGATACAAGCATCTTGATGTGGTTGCACTTGAAGATCATCCTCTCAGTGAAGAACACATCGACGGTGTCAAAATGAATCATGGCAAACTTGTGCTTGTGGTTGTGCAAAGACTGGCAAGATTGAACAAATTCAGTGAAAATTTGCAAAAGACAAAATACTATCACCGCTGGAGTGAAGAAAACTTAGATGATGTGGTACAGTGGCGTTTTGAAGACTAACGCTGATTAGGCTTGCTTAATCCTATCACAGATTGATACACATTTTCTAGGTCCTCAAGATCTTCCACAAAACAGTCTGCTTTGATGTGTTGATTGTACATGGCCATGTCTCGACTCCATTCGCGGCCTGTCCACCATTCGAAAGCTGGAATTTTTGCTTTGTACTTGCAGGATTCATCATAGGATGCTCCTAGATAAAACCAATTGTAACCTTTTTCATATGCTGTTCTGATTTCATGATCCATCGAATACTTGCCAAGATGCAGTTGTGGTTCACGATAGTCCCAAGCAAACTGCCAATTGTCAATTGAGTGCCCGTACTTGGTCCACACTGACCACGCTGTAAGTGTATTCTCAAAGTAATAACAATAAAAAGTTTCTTTGTCTGTGATTTCAAAATTTTGCAATATGAACGCTTCTTTGTATTGATTGTGTTGTAGAAATTGATCCAACACACCTTCTAAAAGATCTTGATGTTTGAGTGCAAATGACCCAGACCACTTTTCAACAGTGACTCCTTTGCGTTGTTTGTATCTTGGTGCTGTTCTAATGTATTCCTTGATGTTGATGCGAGACGATCTCACTTGTAACCAATGTTTGCCCAAGTCCACAAACCCTTGTGCCAGTGCTTGTTCTTGTTCTTCTGGTTCGACTTCGGCCATAACTTTGGTCCACTGCATGTCATATTTGTCTAGTCTACCATAAGGATGTTCATACCAAATCTTCATGTCATTATAATAACATGATTGTTATTTGTAGTCAATGTATGATTGGCACTCACCTTCTCTATACAAATCAAGGGTAACACAGTGAATACCGCCATCAAAAAAATACCTGTGGCGCAAAGGACATATAATTGGTTCTATTTTGTGTCTTTTGAAAAAATCAAACACTGTTTTGTTGTAACCGGACACTATCACAGTCGATTGATTTATCATCAAGCAGTTTACATCAAACACAGTTTCCTCCACAAATCCAACCCACTCATCAAGCCATTTGTTGATAAAATCAATAAGTTGGTCATTTTTTTCATCACCGGGTAACCAATACTTTCCTTCAGTTTTTTGTTTCATTTCGTTGAATCCAGAAATTTTCGACCATTCCTGATCAGGCAGATACAACACTTCCCATCCAGGAAATGTTTGATCATATGTCATGATTTCTTCCAAAGACATAATCACTCCAGGCTTCAGTGTGTGGAAACAGCCATCGTTGTGACCGCCAATGTCGCACCAATGCACATCAATTTGAGGGAACCACTTGGCAGCCCATTTTTCGATGGTGTCAACTGCTAAGATTTCTTCAAATCCTGTCAAATTTTTATTTGGTTGTCTGACATCAATGAAAAGATCTTTCCCAACCAGTGTCCAACTATTAGGATAAAAATGTTCTATTCTATGTTTGATGTTCAAATCATACCAAGGTGTGTTTTTTTTCTTCAACTCGTCGCTTGCGTTGATAAAAAGATTGTTCAGCATTGTCCATCGATCTGATGATATCAAGTCATTGCCAATAACCACCAACTGATCTCGAGGCAACATCAATGGCAACAATGATTTTGTTTTTTTGCCAGGGTCGAGATATTTCGGAAGATGTCCGTTTTGATGATTCACTCGCACTGCTTCTGCTCCTGACTTTTGGCAAACATCAGCGATGTTGTCTAAATCTTCCTGCGTCTCAATGACTATTTGTTGTAATTTTTCTCTAATTTCGGTGTTGGCCACATGATCAAAATATTCTGGAGCAACACATGATCCTATTAATACTTTCTTCAAAGGATCCCACTTGCACCATACATTAAAATCTTTTTTTAGGTTGTCCATTATGATTATATATACATATATTTACTCATGGACATTTATCACATATTTGCCAATCACACCGAAGACACTGATGCTCACACATTTGTAAAAAAAATGAGTGTGTTTCTTGACCAAATGGTTGCACTGGGTAGAATGGAATCCTATCGCATCATGCGAATGAAGTTAGGTTTTAGATCAATGGATTTACCAGAGTTCCACATCATGATGGAATTTAAAAACATGCAACAGTTGGACGATGCTATGACTGCTGTGATACGCAACGAAACAAATATCGACGAGTCACACGTGACTTTTAATTCTCTTGTTGATGCAGACACTATCCAACATTTTCTCTACAGAGACTTTCCCGACCAGATCGACGACAGCAAATAATTCACTGACATAAAATAGTGTGCTAGGCAATCAAGGCAAACTTCAAAAACATTTAAGGCTCACATAGCATCTTTGGTTATAGAGAACTACTCCATGCAGAATGGCGGCGAATCTCTTGATGCACAAGGCAAAATGATGTGGCACTGCAATGAAACAGAAGCACCCACAGCTTGTTGAACAACAATTCAATCTAGGGTTCAACAGGTCGCGTTGTACAGAATGAGCAAACGGGCACAGCACAACCACCCGACGTCAAGTAGCGAGATTGGATGACTGCGATATAAACGTGATGTATCGAAAGTTATAGTTCTGCTGTGAAGCAGAATTATGACTGCTCATCAACGTGATGACGACAAACTTTACTTCGTAAAAGAAAATGCTTGAGCGCAAGCGACAAGCGATTGACGCAGTCAATCAACTAGCGATGTTGTTTGTGAAACTTTGTGATGAACTCTTGCAGTTCAACATCAGGTCGCGAATCTTGACAGTGTGATTCTAAGAATGAACTCATCATTTCAGCAACTTCTTTGGGAGAATGATTCATCAACATGGATTTGATTACCATGGTGCACTGTGAATGTAGATCTTGTTTGTTGATCACAGCGTGTTTTGATTTGACTATGGCCATGTAGATTTACTTAATATTATACAATCTGTGAATTAAAACACAATATTAAATTTGCGGCTTGAACTTAGAGGCTTTTTGTTTGCTGAAATAGTCTTTGCCTGTTTGCTTTTGCGTTCTTTCAATGTATTTGTTGAGTTGCTTGTAGAATTGTGCCAATACACCGCGGATATAACCGCTGTTGGGTTTGCCACTACGTATCAATCGATCATTGTTGTAGTCAATGCCAATTTTGCCTGTGACTTTAACTTTGTCTTTTTCCTTTTCAAGAAAGTTTCTAAATGTAGTAGTGAATTGCTGTTGGGGATATTTTTGGATTTCCTTTTGTAGATCATCAATGCCCTGTTCCACACGTCCTTGCACATCGCTCACTGTGAGTGGTTCCTTAAGACTTTGTGCGGCCTGTCCTATGCCCGATGCCGCTTGCTGAGTGGCTCTTGCAATTCTTGAGTCAAATTCAAATAAACGCATGTGAATATTTATAGCAGTGGCATTTTAGTCTTCTTGACTGTTTCAATGTTGTCCTTGACCATGGCAGCCATTATCTTCCTATCTTCTACGCCAAGATAGTGTGCAGTTTCATAATCCAGTCCGCCTCTCATGTACCAACACAATCTCACCAATTCATCTTTGAGTTGAAGGTTGGTTTCTTCCAGTTCTTTGAAATATGCTTCCAGTTCAGATGTTGAGAGCGTCAGGATCTTTGCACGAAAAAATTTGAGTTGTCCAATGATACAGGAGTTTGGAATGTAGCAGGAGCACCATCTTTGACCATATCTTCAGGCACTTGCACAGTGACAGGCTTGATTTTGCCTATGCTGTTTTGGCTATCAAGATGTGCTTTGATCTTGTTTGCCATGTCAGCTTGCATGTTGTCAACAAATTCATTGATGTAACCACGGTCATCTATCAGTTCACCTTCAGAATTTATTTCGAGAATGGCTTCTTTCATATTGTCTAAAGACAAATTAGTCATGTTGGTGAAAACTTCATTGAATTGTTTGCTTCTTTCTGATGATGTCATTTTTGAATCACTTATTTGCCCTACAATTCTCTGCTGTTCATAGGAACGCATTTGTAAATTTGTTAACTGCCTGTACGACATAGGTTTGACTTTAATTGTCAAGGTTGGATCAATGTTGACATGTGGATCAAAAGCAGTAGGATCAATTTGCTCCAGCATGACCCTAAGGTCAGTGGTGTAAGTCATTTGTTTGTTGACTTCTGGAACTGTGACGCTTACATCCATTGATTCCCCGAATGATGCTATTCTGATTCCAATCAACACAGTGTCTAGATCAATGGTAGGCATGCTCCACGGATCTTTGATGCCAGGTACACATGATTTGATCACATCCACTGTGCTTTGGGAATTGATCAGTGCATCCGGAGTGTTCATCATCATCTCATCACGTGCTGTCATGGGCAACACACCTAGTTCTTTGCCATTGTCAAAACTAATATTGCCAGGTGGATAGTATTCTCCGCCTGTGGGCAGTGAAATGTATATTGCTGGTTTTCTAAAATATTTTTGTAATGGATTCACTGTGTTTTTGTTCCTATAAATATATGCAAAGGATATTTATATACGCACAAAACACCATGGAAATCTCTGAAGACTTAATCAATTTGTTGAAAAACCGAAAAGGCTTTGCATCCGAAGAGACTCTTCAAGACTTACTAGCGGCCACAAACAAAACCACCAGACAGCAAGATCGCAGTGTAGGCTCACTGGGCAAACAGAGCAAACAAACAGAAAAAGATGTTAAGATTATGGGGTCAACCATTGGGAAAATGAATCCAGCTCTTTCTGCACTGGAGACTGGTTTTAATGTGCTTGGTTCGGCTATCTCAGGAGCCACTGGACTGGTTAAATCTATTGCGTCTGCAGACGGATCTTTCGAATCACTGGGAGGCATAGTTGATTTTGCAGCTGATCAGATTTCAAACACATTTGGTAGATTGCCCATCATTGGTGGATTTATATCAGCATCAGCACAAGCTACAGCAGAAATAACCAAATTGCGGTTGGTCTTCATGGACTTGCAAAAAGAAACCTTCCAAGGATTAGCTGCTTCTGGATTCAGACTTGATCGTAGCCTAGGCGAAATCATCACAACAGTGTTGAAAGCCAATATATCCGTTGATCAATTTAACAGACTTGTCACACAAAATGCAGATGGACTGAGAGTGTTTGGCGGCACATTCGGCAATGCCGCAGAACAATTCACAAAGAGAATCAATGATCTCACATCAGAAAAATCTGAACTTGGCATGGGACTGAGATTGCTAGGTTTAGGATCCAATGAAATTGCAGAAGAATTTGCTGACTTCATACAGTCCAATAGAAACAATTCGAGACTACTCACCATGGGCGAAACAGAACTCAACAAACAATTGCAATCCAGAATTAAAAGTGAACGAGTGATTGCAGAAATCACAGGCATCTCAGCACAAGAACAACGCCAAAATCAGATGCAACTAGCAGGGGAAGCTGCCTTTCAAGCGGCACTGTTGGCATTCCCTCCAGAAACAAGGGCAACGCTGAGCACATTTGTGTCAGGACTTGAAGGTCCAGCTGGAGAAGCGGCCAAACAATTGATGACATTTGGCCAAATCACAGATGAACAGACAGCATTGTTGTCATCAGCTGCTCCAGGTCTAATAGACGCCATTCAAGCAGAACTGAATGCTATCAAAGGCGGAGCCACAGATGCTGATGCTTCTGTTGCAAAAATACTTCAAGTAGGAGCTACTTCAGCAGGGCAATTGGCAGAACTTACAAAGCTTGGTATACTGGATCCATCATTCACTGCCGCACTGGGTGAATTCTTTTTACAAATACAAAGGAGTCAAGCACAACTTGAAACTCTAGCGGCAGCTGAAGACACACTGGGAAGAAAATTCAAAGATCAATCAGAACTAGTTGCATTCATCAATGAATCCTACAAAGAACAATTTGATTTAGCAAAGACTTTGGCTGCTGAAAGAAAAGCAACAGGCAACCAAGAAAAAATCACAGCAGAAGAAATCCAAGCGGCAGCCCTAAAAAATGGACGGGAGATTGATCTAGCCACTGCGGAAATTATTGCTCAGGCAGCTGATGTTGAGAACGCTGTGGGTGAATTTCAAAGTCAAATTTTCAAAACCCTGTCAAACAATTTTCAAGGATTGACTGATGTAACTGTTGGACTGACCGCTGTGTTCGGCAATTTGCTTGAAGCAGCCGGTGTCAGTAAAGGAGATGTGGCTGCCATGCAAAATGAATACACAGCAACCGGCAGAACTAAAGGCATGGGCGGTGCTCCTATATATGTAGATAAAGATGGCAATGAGTTTGCCTTTATGGCCAACCAAGGCAAATTTGAACCCATGCAATTTGGAGGACCCATCAGTCCTAGTTCATTGGCCATGGTGGGAGAAGCAGGCAGAGAACTGCTTAAAACAGGCAATCAAGGCGGCGAGGTGATCAACAATGCCACCACAGAAAAAATCATGGGAGCTGCCAATGCAGTGGTCAACAACATGGGCAATGATGCCAACGATGTGCTCAAGCAGATATCCGATATTCTCAATCAATCCAACACAATTCAGTCAAATATCTTGAAAGAAACCAGACGAAGCAAGGGGTTCCAGTATTAAATACTTGCACAAAGGCAAAGAATTACATATAATATAAGTCATGAGTTGGAAAAAATATTTTAATCTAGTCA
>UEXM01002589.1_pt1 | contig 12628 bp, 18 predicted proteins | sample 1796661 | NCBI WGS metagenome assembly UEXM01 (sample SAMEA4772469, study PRJEB27181) | metagenome | reverse complement strand
AGTATTATTTTCTTACGAATGTGACAATAATACTACTAATATCACATTGGAAAAGGCAATAAGTGAGAAGGCTAATTTAAGATATGCTGATTTAAGATATGCTGATTTAAGATATGCTGATTTAAGATATGCTGATTTAAGAGGTTCTGATTTAAGATATGCTGATCTAAGAGAAGCTAATTTAAAAGGTGCTAATTTAATATATGCTGATTTAAGAGAAGCTAATTTAAAAGGTGCTAATTTAATATATGATAATTTAACAGGTGCTATTTTAAAGAGTGATGAATCTTAAAATAAGTATTAACAAATAAAACAATTTAAAATGAAGACAATTAAAATTAAAGACAGAAACGACAGGGTAATATTCACTCATACTTGTGACAATAATACTATTAAGAAAACATTTAAAAAGGCATTATCTGAGCGTGCTGATTTAACACGTGCTGATTTAACACGTGCTGATTTAAAAGCTGCTAATTTAACAGGTGCTGATTTAATATATGCTGATTTAACAGGTGCTGATTTAACAGGTTCTAATTTAACATATGCTGATTTAACAGGTGCTGATTTAAAGGGTGCTAATTTAACAGGTGCTGATTTAGAAGCTGCTGATTTAAGAGAAGCTAATTTAACAGGTGCTAATTTAATATATACTGATTTAAGAGAAGCTAATTTAAGAGATGCTAATTTAAAAGATGCTAATTTAACAAATGCTAATTTAGAAGATGTTATTTTAATAGGTGCTTGTTTAAGGGGTACTAATTTAGAAGGTGCTAATTTAAAAGATGCTTGGTTAATGGATGCTGATTTAACAGATGCTAATTTAAAAGAATCTTGGTTAAGAAATACTGATTTAACAGGTGCTATTACAAATAAGCCATTAAAAAAAGATACAGAAGACAAGGTAGTAACTAAAGTTATAAACTCATTTAGAGAACGATCAGAGCAGGGAGTAAATAAATATGGTACAACCCTACAGAGAGATGACTTGAGTCCATTAGAATGGATGCAACACCTACAGGAAGAGTTAATGGATGCAACACTATACATTGAGGTATTAAAAAGTAAACTAATTAAATTAGAAATTAAAGAAGCTGAAGACAAGGTGTCTGAAGTATGTGATTAACAATTAAATAAAGTAAAATGAAAGAAGAAAAAGAAGAAAAGGAAGACAACGTAGAAATGGGACTTGGATTAATTCAAGGAGTAATTGGATTAGGTTTATTAATCTATGCGGTGTATGTATTATTAACAATGTAAAACAAAATCGGTATGATTAATTTATTAGAAAATATAATTGATTGCTACTCAGAAGAAGAGTTCTTAAAAGCCGATGGGTTTGATGATGCTGTAATTGGAGTTGAGTTAAATTCAATGCGACTAATATATTCAATGACAAGATGTATAGAGATTCTTGTTGAGGAAGGTATGTCAGTAGAGGATGCTTTAGATCACTTCAGCTACAATGTATCATCAGCATACGTGGGAGAGAAGACTCCCATATGGTCGGATGATATGTATTATTAACAATGTAAATTAAATTAAATGTCAAAGTCTAAACAGACGTTCACGAGTATACGAGAGGAGCAATCCAACAACGGAGAGTTCGACATCCTATACGAAGAACAGGAACAGATGATAAAATCAAATCAAAATGAAGAAAGAAATATTTAACAAGTACGTAGATAGGGTATGCCATATACTTGATATGGATGAGGATACACTATTCTCCAGAACAAAGAAAAGAGAATCCGTAGATGGAAGGCTATTGCTTTACTACCTATGCCACAAGAGAGATATGAATATAGTTTATATCCAAAAGCATATGCTAAACAAAGGTCTTAATATCAGCAGGTCATCCATATACAATGGAATAGATAGAGCAGGTCGTATGATAAGTAACGACAATGACTACAAGAAAACAATTAAAGATTTGCAGGATGGCATATAGCATAGAAGAGGTGTTCGATCAAGCAAGTAACGATAACTACGCTATATCTATGACAGGCTACAACTCTGAGTCTCATATGGTATATGGCATAAAGATAATGAAGGACACATCCAACAACGAGATAAGGCTACTTGACACTATGAGACGTGGGGATTATTTTATTCCACTGACAAAAAAAGAAGTAGAAATATTCTTAGAAAATGGTTGGAGATATGGTGTATATATATTATCTTTGAACAATTATCGTACAAAACTGGATAAAATAGAACAAAGAATACAGAAGTGTATAGCCGAAAAGAAATCATCAAAACAAATATCAATACAAAAATCAAGTAGAGAAAGAATACTAAAGAAGTATTCAGAAATTAATCTTAAATTAAATCAATTAAATTATGGCAACAGCAAAGAAAAAGCAGACAACATTTGAAAAACTATCTGCGATCAACGTAAACAAATTCATCGAGAAGAAGAACGGACTGACATACCTGTCGTGGGCTTGGGCTTGGAGCGAGACAAAGAAGAACTGTCCAGACGCTACATACCAAGTGGGTGAGACAGAGTACGATGAGGCTACAGGCTTTATGTGTCACACAAGTGTAACTATAGATGGCGAAACATTAGAGATGTGGCTACCTGTTATGGATGGCAAGAACCAAGCGATGAAGAAAGAACCTTACACGTACACCACACGCTACGGACAGAAGGAAGTGGCAGCAGCTACGTCATTCGACATCAACAAGACACTTATGAGATGCTTGGTTAAGAACCTTGCGATGTTTGGTTTAGGTATCTACATCTATGCAGGAGAAGATATGCCTGCAACAACTACTGAAGAGGTTGCTACTGCACCTGCAAAGAAAGCTACAGGTGGTACTGAACTAAAGGTAGGCGATCCTAAGTGGGAATCAATGGCTAAGTTCTGTAAGGAGAACAAGGCATTGGGATACAAGAAGCTATGTGATAAGATTGAAGCCAAGTACAAGCTATCAGAGGGTGCTAAGGAAGAGATTAAAAAGATAATCAAGTAGCTATGAAAATCACTCCCGAAAACATAGAGAAGCTAAGGGATGATGAGCAGTACTACGGTGATTTTGGTAGGCAGTTTCTATCAAACTCAGACATAGGAAAACTACTCAACGACCCGACACAGTTTCGTCAACCACAGGCTGACAACATAAACTTCCACAAGGGTAGGTACTTCCATCAGCTAATACTAGAGCCTGAGAAGGCTAAAGAAACAAAGTTCATTGATGTGTCTTCACGCAACACGAAGGCATACAGGGAGCAGGCAACAAGAGGTATCATTATGCTTGAGAAGGAAGGTCAGCAGATTAGAGATTGCGTAAGTGCAATGATGAGTAAGCTACCATTCTTCGAGGGTGTACGACAAGAAGGAAATGAATACGAAGTGCCTGCTATCAAGGAGATAAAGGGTGTGCTATGGAAGGGCAAGGCTGATATCGTGTGTACGGATAAGCTTATTGACTTGAAGACAACGAGTAACATAGATGACTTCAAGTGGTCGGCAAGGAAGTACAACTACGACAGCCAGTGCTACATATACCAAGAGTTATTTGGTAAGCCATTGGTATTCTACACAGTAGACAAGACTGATATGAGACTTGGAATCTTTACACCAACAGAAGAATTTGTTCAGAGGGGTGAGGAGAAAGTGATCAGAGCAATCAACGTTTACAAGAAGTTCTTTGGAGATAACGCTGAGTTCGATATCAACGAATACTTTATAGAGGACAATCTATAATAAAAATATACAGGCAGTATGGGTGTGTGTTCCAATGGCTCGTAATGTTTGTAGACTATATGTATAATCAATTGGAACAAATTAAAATCAATTAAAATGGCAGAAGAAAAAATCTTTGCAGACGGTTTCTTATTTAAGAGAAACGACAACGCTCCAGAATTTGTAGTAGGGAGTCAATCAATTAAGGTAGAGGAAGCAGTAGCTTTCTTAAAGGCTAACGCTAAGAACGGATGGGTAAACCTATCTATCAAGCAGTCTAAGGGTGGTAACTACTACTGTGAGTTAGATACTTGGGAGCCTAAGAAGACAGGCAATGAACAGACTGCTGCTCAAGCAACTAATGCTGATGCTGACTTACCATTCTAAGTTAGACCAATCTAATAAAGAGATGGGGGGCATTTTCGCTCCCCTCTTTTTTGCCTTATCAAATGTTGAAATGAAAAAAAATAATGCCCTATACTACTTTTTATATTTATTATTATTTATTTTTATTCTCCTCTATAAAGAGAAAAAAAACAACATAATCAACACAACCACTGATAATCAATAAGTTAGCAATTAATAATTAACATAAAATCGACACAGTATGTCAGAACAAGTAACAATATTCAAGAACATTAAAGAGACCGAAACCCCATTCCACAGGGACATAGAGGTGGTATTAGAGAGAATAAAAGATGGTGCAACAAAGAGTTTAGTTAAGCAGATTCGTTCAACTAAAGAGAAGCCACAGAGAAACGAACTAAAGAAAAGACTCCCTGCAATATGCTTTTCGGGGACGTTCAACAAACGAAAGGACAATGGCATTGTAAAGCATTCGGGCTTCGTATGCCTTGACTTTGATGGATACGAGAAGAAGAAGCTTCTGCTTGAGCATAAAGAGAAGCTAACAAAAGATCAGTATGTATACTCGGTGTTTATATCACCATCGGGTAATGGACTAAAGGTATTGGTTAAGATACCTGCAAGCCCTGAGAATCACGTAAGCTACTTCAACTCATTGGAGAAGTACTTTGATTCACCTTACTTCGATAAGACCTGCAAGAACGTAAGTCGTGTATGCTACGAGTCATACGATCCACTTCTGTTTATTAACCTACACTCAAGTGTATGGGATACGATTGCCGAGCCTGAGTACCAAGAGGTAGATAAGTACAACGACCCACAGACCATTCCAATTACTGACGAGAACAAGATAGTTGAGATACTAATTAAGTGGTGGTCCAAGAAGTATCCGATGGTTGAGGGACAGAGAAACCAAAACTGCTTCGTACTCGCTATGGCATTCAACGACTATGGTATAAACAAATCATTGGCAGGGTATGTACTAAATAGATATGCAACCCCTGACTTTACAGAGGGTGAGATTTCAAGGACAATAGACAGTGCCTACGCCAATACTTCAAGCTTCGGGACCAAATACTACAAGGACGATGAGAAGTTGCAGCAAATCAAAGATAAACTAAGGAGAGGAGTATCAAAAAAGGAGATTAGGAATCAGCTAAGTGAAGCAGGACTCGATTCAGATTCAGTTGATTCCGTTATATCTGTGATTGAAAGCGAGGAGTCCAAGAAAACATTTTGGGAGAAGAGCGACAAGGGTGTGATAAAGATAATCCACTTCTCTTTCAAGAAGTTCCTTGAGGACAATGGCTTCTACAAGTACTGCCCAGAGGGTGGCAAGAACTACGTGTTCGTAAAGGTTACTAACAACCTAATAGACCACACATCTGAGAAGGAGATAAAGGACTTTGTGCTAACGTACCTACAGGACATAGATGACCTAAGCGTATACAACTACTTCGCTGATCAAGTTCGCTTCTTCAGAGAGGAGTTCTTGACGTTGCTATCTACTATAGATATATACTTCATAGAAGATACAAGGGACTCGGCATACCTGTACTACCAGAACTGCGCTGTAAAGATAACTAAGGAGTTGATTGAGCCAATTGATTACCTTGACCTTGGAGGATACGTATGGAAGGACCACATAATAAATCGTAAGTTCAACATATGCGATGACAAGAACTGTGACTACTCGGTCTTCATTGGAAACATCTGTAACAACAACAAGGAGAGAATCAAAACAATGGAGAGTACCATCGGATATATGATGCACGGATACAAGAACTTAAGCTACTGCCCGGCAATCATTTTAAACGATGAGGTAATATCAGACAACCCTGAGGGTGGTACAGGAAAGGGATTGTTTATGAACGCACTATCAAAGATGAAGAAGTTAGTAGTGATTGATGGTAAGGCATTCGCATTTGAGAAGTCCTTTCCCTATCAGACAGTATCAGCAGATACACAGATACTCTGCTTCGATGACGTTAAGAAACACTTTGACTTCGAGAGGTTGTTTAGTGTGGTTACTGAGGGGTTGACACTTGAAAAGAAAAACAAGGATGCTATTAAGATACCATTCAGCAAGTCCCCTAAGATTGCTATTACTACCAACTACGCAATAAAGGGTACAGGTAATTCATTCGCTCGTAGAAAGTGGGAGATTGAGTTACACCAATACTACAGTAAGAACTTCACCCCATTGGATGAGTTTAAGAAACACTTCTTTGCTGAGTGGGATGACGATGAGTGGTGCTTGTTTGATAACTATATGACGTACTGCTTGCAGGATTATCTAAACACAGGACTTGTTAAGAGTAAGTTCGTTAACCTTGAGGTTAGACAGTTGGCTTCAGATACATCTCACGAGTTTATTGAGTGGTGTGGTTTGGTTAGTGGACACCAAAAGAATGAGAAGATATTCTTTGATACGAGAATGGTTATGCAAGACCTGTACTTTGAGTTTATATCCGAGTACCCTGACTACGCACCAAAGGCTAAGATGACTATTAGTAGAACGAGGTTTTATAGATGGTTGATTACATACGGTAATTTTATTTCTGGTCAAATTCCTGTTGAGGGAAGAGACTCTACAGGGAGATGGATTATAATTAAGTCACGTGAGAAAGCAAAACAACTTACTATATGAAAGATAATACAGACATAGCAATGGAGAACTCCTTTAGGGTTATAATACTCGGTGAAGACTGGGGTGATATTCTAATCAGCGAGGAGCCATACTTTGCTCACGTACCAACGAAGAGGTTCCCAAGTATGAGGGACATCAATAACTTAATTGAATACTTTAAATTAAAGAAAGACTTAGATAAATGTGCAGCATTACAAAGATACATAGAGGAAAACCCGACTTAATAATCGAGAGACACAGTGGTTACTCTGACGAGCAGATGTACGAGAGGTGCAAGGTATCATATGGTGTAATGACAAAGACCCATCCTATAAAAGTTGGGAGGGGTAAGAAGGCGGTCACGTTGCAGAAGAGGGTATTCCCTGTTGATGTTGTGGCTGAAAAAAGAATAGTCGAAAGTCTTAAATATTATAAAAACAGAATGGAGAATCCAAGTAAAATAAAGTTCAGAGATTATCAGAACAAAATAATATCAAGCGGATCAGAGATACTATTGAAGCACGGATTCCTATACTTGACTATGGAGGTTAGGACAGGAAAGACACTGACTAGCCTAGGCATAGCGAGTATTATGAAGAGCAGCAGGGTATTGTTCGTAACAAAGAAGAAGGCTATCAGTAGCATAGAGAAGGACTACGACCTGTTGAATCCTGAGTTTGATATACAGGTAATAAACTACGAGTCACTTCACAAGGTTGAAGACTTCAGCTTTGATGTATTGATTCTTGATGAGGCTCACAGTATGGGTGCGTTCCCAAAGCCAAGTAAGAGAGCGAAGCAGGTAAGGGATATAGTATCTAAGCACAACCCATACGTGATACTGCTGTCGGGTACACCAACGCCTGAGTCGTACAGTCAGATGTACCACCAGGTGTATGGGATACAGAACAACCCGTTCAACGAGTGTATAAACTTCTACAAGTTCGCCAAGAGGTATGTCAACGTGAAGCAGAGAAAGATAAACGGTCTGTTCATCAATGACTACCACGATGGTCTCAAGTCTATCGTTGACGATATGAAGCCATACATAATATCATTCTCACAGAAGGAGGCAGGGTTCAAGGTAGATACCAAGGAGCATATCCTTGAGGTTGATATGGACCCAATGACCTACAAGCTAACGTCAAAGCTTAAGAAGGACTTGGTCATAGAGGGAAAGGACGAGGTGATACTTGCCGACACACCTGTCAAGCTTATGATGAAGCTGCATCAACTCTACTCCGGCACTGTGAAGTTTGAGTCTGGAAACTCAACCATCATTGATACCTCAAAGGCTGAGTATATATACGACAACTTCTGCCTACAGAAGATTGGTATATTCTATAAGTTCAAGGAGGAGTTGAACGCACTCAAGGAGGTATATGGCGATCAGCTATGCACAGAACTTGAGGAGTTCGAGAACACAGACAAGACCATTGCCCTTCAGATTGTGTCTGGTAGGGAGGGTATATCCCTTAAGCAAGCAAAGGCATTGGTGTACTACAACATTGACTTCAGTGCCACAAGCTATTGGCAGAGCAGGGACAGGATGACAACCAAGGAACGATTAGAGTCTGATGTGTATTGGATATTCTCCAAGGGTGGCATAGAGAAGGACATATACAAAGCGGTAAGTAAAAAGAAGGACTATACTGTTAGTCACTTCAAGAAGGATTTGCTATATTTGTAATAGATGACCGAACAACAAATACAATCCAAGAGGATAAAGCAACTGGAGTCTGAGGGGTACTACGTACTCAAGCTAGTGAAGACCAACAAGAATGGGATACCAGACATACTAGCGATACCACCAAACTCAGGTGTTATCTTTAGCGAAGTCAAGACACCAAAGGGTAGGGTGTCAAAGTTACAGGAGTATAGACTAAAAGAATTAGAAGGATATGGATTTAGAACTGAAGTATTTAGAGGCTGAGACAAAGTGTGATATCTATGACTGGTTCTATGATAGGATGTCAGAGTATTCCATTGAAGATGCCTCTACTATCATAGGCAGCACAGTTACGATATTGGATGATCTTCCATACTCAGAGGGATGGAGTCAGGAGATATCAGGTGTGATAAAGAAAGAGGACCCTATATTCTTTGTCGTTGAATACGTGAAGCAGGAAAATGAAATGCCATCATTGGTCGATGTGTACGAAATAGAAATGGATGAGTACCTAGACTACATTAAAAAAAATCAAACAATAAATTATTATGAATCAAATAGAAATGTTAAACCTAAAGCAGAGCAAGATTGATAGGCTTCAGGCTATAATTAAATCAACACTACTCGTTGATGTAAAGAATGACAAGAACAGAAGACGCAATACCATAAACGCAAGATACATATACGCTGAGATACTTAGGAAGGATGGGTTCGGATGCTCAGACATTGGAAGGTCAATATGCAAGAACCACGCAACCGTACTACACTACTTTAAAAACTTTGATGGATTCATAGAATCAGACAAAACATTCAGAGAAACCTTTGATTTAATAAGGAAAAGATACACAGACCATTACGATTATGTTATCGATATGTCGTATGAAGAAATAAAAAAAGAAGCTTTTGCTTTGAGAATTGAAAATAAAAAACTAAATTCGGAAACAGACAGACTTCAACTTGAACTACATTCTTTAAAAGAATCGTTTAAAGTAATGGAGAAAGAGACCCAGGAGAAGGCAGAACAAGAGGAGCGTCTAAATAAAATATACACTGTTATTAAGCAGCGAACAAAGTACGGAACTGAACAAAAGGTTTTAAATAAAATAAATAATTTGTACAATGGTATATACGACTACTGATATTGACAAGGTGTTATCTTACAAGACTTGGTCTAACAAACGCAAGTCAGATGAGTTACTTAGGATGGACTGCAATATGTATTGCAACTTAGGATCGGACTCTACAAAATCAGATCGTGCTGCTGTCAGGGTTGTATCTCGAAAGATATACTCAGCTATAAAGACGGTTGATGATTCGTTAGGAACATTATTGATACAAACTATAGACCCTAAAAAATGATATAATGGCACAGGACTTCTCGGTATTTGATATAGACAGAATCAATCATATAAATTATCTGATGGATAAGATTAACGACTGCTCTAATAACATATACGAGGCTCTTGTTGATAGGGAGTTCGAGGACCTGGCAAAAGAAATAGATGTCCTTGAATCAATACTAAAAGAGATATCTGAATCTATAGATGATGAAGTATAACTACTCGCAATTTGCATCTGAAAAACAGCTATATGAATTCGTTAAGGAGTTCTATATAGATGACCTAACTAATTCAGAATCATCCACGAGTAGATACGATTGCACATCTGAGAAGTATAATATAGATATTGAATTAAAGTGCAGGCGCAAGCACTACGATGAGTTGTTGATAGAGAAGGCTAAGTACGATTCATTAATCAAGCGTTCAAAAGAATTGGGTACTACTGCGGTATATATAAACTCTACACCTGAGGGGGTGTGGGGTTTTTATTTGAATGAGTGTGACATCGAGTGGTCCACAAGGGATCTGCCTAAGCAGACAGACTTCAGCCGGAGGCATAGAGTTCCAAAGGTAGTTGGATACCTCAACGTAAACGATGGCATTGATTTACTTTCTCTTCTTCCTTCTGTTTAACTTATGAAGCTTTGACTTTTTGAATCCATCAGTGGCGTAGTAAAGCTTCACCTGTTTATCGGTGAAGACCTTACCACTTGGACTGATGTTTTTATTTTTTCCTATCTTCTTGAACGGCATAGCTTAGTTATTTTTTTAGCTTTTTTAGTTCTTCTTTTCTTTTCTTATCTTTCTCTTCTTTCTTCTTTCTTCTCTCTTCACTTACTTCTTCTTTTAATCTTTCAAGTTTTTCATATTCTGGACTCAAGTCCCCGAAGGTCTTATCCCATAGGAATATATCATCCTCCTTCATTTCACTTTCACTTTTATATATCGTAGGCTCAAGAAGTTTATCTCTTAATTGTTTTAGTTCTTTAGCCTTAGGGCTTGAACTTGAAGTTTTTCCATACCCAGGTCTATAAGATTTACTAACACCTCCAAGATCGTACATATTTTCTTCACTGTAATCTCCTTCTCCAATAAGTTTATATAAAGCGATTGGTGCATCTAATTGCGCTCCTACCATTATTTCAGCAATAGGCAACACTGAATATACAATTGATTCACTTTCATCTAAATCTTTATATATTCTACTCATATCTTTGGCTAAAGAAAGAAATGGGTTAACAGCATCTGATAGAGGATTCCTTTTGCCAGTGGCTGTGTTATAAGCATATTCTAAACCAGTTCCTATGAATGGTATATAGAATGCTATGTTTAATCCAGTAGCAGCTTTGAAAAGTGCTTCGTAAGCAGCTTCATTTTCATCGTCATCTCCAAAAAGTAATGCAGGTGAATAGGCTGCAAGTGTAAACAAAACGTTACCTGCAGAGTAGTTTATAAGAAACTTTTTTATATCCTTACTCTTTGGACGTTTTCCATCAGCGATAGAGGTAAGCATAGCATTTCCAGATTGTGCTACATTATTCATCATTAAGAACATAGAACTACCAAACATTGTCAAAGCCCTATCAGTAGCCTTAACACTTCTCTGTAGACCACCTTTCTCCGTTGGTCTTTTTGTTTGCTGAGTTGTATTATAATTATTGAACATTCTTAAAGCTTCCGCTTTGCTCATCCCATTTTTTATATTTCTATTATATACAGCCTTATATCCCAATATACCAAGTATATCACCAATAGCAGTACTAATTCCTGCAGCCTTTTTCCATATTCTCTTTAATCTTTTTACTGGCAACTCAGCTATTCTACCTCCAGATTCAATACTTTGTATATCTCCTTCTAATCCTGATTTTACACGCTCATCAAATCCTGCGGATATCTCTCTTGCTTCTCTTATCTGTCTTGGTAATGTAGCTATAACTCCTGCGTAGTCCAAAGATAAACCAATTAATCCACCCCCAGGAATATATTTTAATATTGGAGTCGGCTTATAGTCTGGATATGCATATATAAATGAAGATGCTTGTTTTACTATTTGAATTGCTTTGAATGCCAAAGCATATCCTGTATATTTTCTCTGAACTTTATTTACAATATCATCGCTTACCTTAGGTCCTGCTTCTGGGTTGATTGAATATGACAACATTTCATCGAACAAGACTTTCAATCCTGATGCATTTAAAAGATTTTGAATAGACCTGTCTTTTAATATGGAATTCATCTGCTTAACATCCAATGCATAAGCCTTATACTTCTCCATACTTTTAATGTGATTGTCAAGAACAGATGTAAAGTCTATCTGTTGAGACAAATCAACTTCTGAATTCATATCCATACGTTCTGAAAGTGCAGTCATACCGTATTCAGCATTAAACTGTTTTGAAAAGTCTCCTTTGAAAAAGTCAACCATATCAGCACCTGAACTTACAGTTTTAGTAGGGAAATAGTTGTCTACATAACCAAGGTTAATATCATTAGCCTGAACATACACATCATTTATTTCATTAAAGTATTGGTTGCTTAAGAAGTCAACTACTTGGTCTACAAGGGCTTTGTTCTCCTGCCCAATAAAAGTTTTTATTTCTTCAATGTTTATACCTTGAGCCTCAATTTTTTTTCTCTGTACTTCATTTAAGGATAGTGCGTATATACGCATAGCCTGATTTTTATTTAGAGTTAATTTGTATTCTTTTTTAGTTTTTATATCTTTAGCTTTAAAATCTTTTGACTCCTTTGACTTCAATGATCTCTTCCATTTTTTCCAATCCTTTTTAAATATGGATTGAGTCATAGCGTCAATCTTTCTTGTTGTATTTCTACGACCTTTAGATGAGTCTTCGATAAGAACATTGAGTCTTTCATAAAATGTTTTTACAAACAGACCCTCTTTGTTCCTATCAAGTATTCTAGTTATTGT
>UEXM01002588.1_pt1 | contig 12631 bp, 21 predicted proteins | sample 1796661 | NCBI WGS metagenome assembly UEXM01 (sample SAMEA4772469, study PRJEB27181) | metagenome | reverse complement strand
GTTTTAAATGCATAGCCATCACGTGGATCGTACACGTATACATCGTAGTGTGTAGCATATCGCATAGGCAAATATGTATCGTAACTTCTACGTGTACCGAAGTCTTTGAGTGAAGGACCTACGCGAGGACCACGAGGCATCAAACGTACACGTATTGGATCAGCATCGATATCATTATGTTGCTGTGATAGTTCTTTACGTCGATCATTATATTGCTTTGCATTTTGCCTTAGTGCTTTTACGAAGCTATGGTTTTTATTTGATGTACTAAACTTGTAACCACTATGTACATCACGATTTTGTACAGTAACCCATACATCTTTATTAACTATCGTCATTTGTATTTTCCTTTTTGCTTTCAAGTTGAGTTTTATAATCGATATCTTGAAGTATGTGACCTATATCTACAAATACTTTGGCTGCTTCTTCTATATCTAAGAGTAAGCCTTTACCGTCGATTGATATCACGATTGTTTTATCATTCGGATTGAATGAAACTTGTATTTGTTCTTCTATTGCCACGTTATTTAACCTTTCGTCTTCACGTGTATTAAGTTCTTTATGTTTTCCCATTATTTTGTCCTTAGCCAAAAGTCTAGCATACCTACGATAACAAGAAGAGCTAGTGCGTACGATATTGCTAGACTCATTTATATTTCTCCGGCATATCTATAATTAAATGATCATTTATCCAGCTTTCGGATACTCCTTTATCTTTAAGCTTTTGCTTGAGTGCTCTTTCGATGTTATCAGCAGGATCATCATGCTCATAAAATTCATCTGATAATAATATAGTTTTACTCATTATGTACCTTTCTTTTCTAGTTGATCAACAAATGTTTCGACTGTCATTGGCAGTTCGAATTCTTCAGCAATATCTTCGAGCATTTCAAGACGCTCGAATAGTTCTGTTAATTCTCCACAGAATAACTTTAAACGTCTTTTGTAGCTTTCACACTTTAGGTTAGGTTCGTGTAGAAGCTTTCGTAGTTTCGATACATACATACCGATAGTTGTTTGAGTATTTTCTATTTCGCCACATATTGACATTATTACTCCTTTCATTACAAAAAAAAGTGCTCTAACGATACACAAAAGGAACATAAAGTGTATCGTTAGAGCGGTCTCCTTGGGTTTGAGTAGTTTATTATACACGCCAGAGGTCGTAGTGAATCTACATAGACTTTGACAACGTGAGCTATCACATACTCAGGTGCTTAGCATTCTTAGAAGCCTAGTTCATCTGCAGTTTTATCTGTCTTTGGCTGCATCTTACTGAAGTCAACTGTAGGATCTACAAGAGTATCTGGTTGCATTTCGAAGTCGACATCGTTTGCACCTGTATATTCTACAAGATCTACAACTTGTACTTTAGTTAGCGATGAAGCAATACCTGATCTGCCCATTGCTTCGTAAGGGTACTGCCATATGATGACATTACCTTTTGAGCCGTTGCCGATTGTACGCACATCGATAACGTCAGATGCTTTGGTGCCGACAACTTGGACTTTGCCGTTATCTGAACCGTCTGCACGTTTGGCTTTACGCTTGAGAGATACAGTGTATACACCTGCTTCTTTCTCTTTGACGTTTAGATGATTAGCTGTAAGCTCTGCTGCTTTTGCTTCATCTGTAGTAGCGATTTGTAATTCATATTGCTCAGTGCCGAATGGGTTCTGAGGTTTGTCAAGACGTGCCCAGTTTAAAGTTACGTCGCTGATTAGATAGTTTCTAGGTTTTTCCATGATATAATCCTTTATGTTGTCATGTTAACTTGAATGTTGCATTACAGTATTGTAATGTTTTGAGAAAATTGCGCTTGGGCAATTTTTGATTGTAAGAGAAGCTATAAGTGCTAAAAGTGTCTCTTAGGTTTTATAAGGTATTTAAGGTCTATGTAGTCAAACCACTGCCTTTTTTCCTTATTTTGATTTAATCTTGTTTCGCGAGCACTAATACCTTTGAACAAGATGATTAATACAATGATTGCTATGAAGCCACTCATTGATTTATAGGCCAGTTTTTGAATCTGTCAAAGAACTCTTGATGTTCGTCAGTCATTTGTTACCTCTTCGCTTATTGCTTTTATACTTAAGTATACTGGTTGATCTTGTGTTTCTTCTATTTCAAGACCATAGTCTGCTGCATTGTATCCTGAGAGACTACGTATTTTATCATAGTATTCTTTAGATACATCAACACGCATTGTGCCTAATGATATACCTTTCTTGAAGTCTATGATTTGTATTCTTATTTGATGTTTAGTATTCATAACAGTTCCTTTCGTTACATTAAGAGTATCTTATAGGAGTAAGTAGAGTATATTACCGACCCACTCCTATAAGGAGAGTATATAATCTTTTAGAATTTACTATCGATATATGTGACGGTGCCATCATCATGATGAATAGACTCTGAGTAGCATGAAAGGTAAGGATTTATAGTTCTTTCCATACCTTTAGGATCACCTTCGATATCCACACGAACCTCTATGTAATCAGCACCGAATGCAGGCGATTTGCCAAATGCTCGTATTTGACGTCTAGTCATGAGTGAATGCCATTTGACCTTATTAGTTCTGCCAGTTATAAGAGTAGCAGAAGAATTAGGATCCTGCTTGAATTTAAGCTTTGAGATTGTGATAGTTACTTTATAAGATTTTTCCATTTTAGTTCCTTTCAATGGATTTGTGACCACATTTATTGGTTCGCCCCTGCGGGTTGTTGGTGATTCTGTGTGGTCTTGCCAGTCATCCAACACTCAGTGCAACCCCAAGGTCTTTAGGATTGATCTTAGAGCAGTTTAATGTCGTACTCAGGACAGTCGCATCCTCACTTTATTGGCACATGGGGAGTGGACAACCCCGGTCTTGTGATAGTAATCCTCACTTTATTGGCACATGGGGAGTGGACAACCCCGGTCTTGGTGGTAATACAAAAAAAAAGAGAGTGGAACCCCTCCGAAGAGAGGTTCCTTATGGCCTTCATGAGGCCAGTTGGAGGGATTTGTGGTAGTAGCAGGGTTTGAGGGTGATGGTGACAGTGTCCTTTGAGTTAAGGAGTTTGGTGAAGTGTGGTAGTTGGTAAAGGTGTGCGATGAATTTACCTTTAGGAGTTGTGATGCCGACCATCTCCTTCGACCATTTGGAAGTGATCTTTGAGCCGGGAAAGAGAGTTAATTTAGTGATGGTGGTAGTTATAGTAGAGGGTGTAGAAGGAGTGGTTGGTTTAGGATTTGAAGGTTGTTTATTGATTTGATGTTGAAGATATTTGATTTTAGATTGAAGTGATTTGATTGAAGGAGTTGTTGGTTTGTTATTTGTTGGTTGATTTGTCATATGGTGTTCCTTTGTTATATGATGGTTAATTTAAGATTAATTATAAATGAAGTATAATTAATGTATAGAGAAAATTACGCTTGGGTAATTTTTGTGTGTGTATAGGAGTAGGAGGTAGATGTAAGAGAGAAGTAGGGGGATAAATATAGTAAGTAGGGTATAGATATATAATTCCTTCTTTATTTATTCTCTCTCAGCACCATACTCCCCTCATAGAAACTGAGGGCCTCAAATATGGATAAACAACAATTAACTAAATTATTAAAAGAGAAGCAAAAACGCGGGAAGCTAAACGAATATAAAAGTGACTTTGCCTCCTTTGCTGAAGAGCAGATTAAGATTATTACTAAAGATGCATCGCAAGGCTTTGTACCTTTTAAACTTAACGCATGCCAACAGATAATAACAGATAAACTAAACGAACAACTAAAAGAGACTGGAAAGGTTAGAGCTATTATACTCAAAGCTAGACAGCAAGGTATATCAACTTACTGTGCTGGTAGGGTATTTTGGAAATCTTACTTTACTCCTTATGCTAGATCAGTTGTTATGGCTCACGACTCTGCTACATCGGATGCTCTCTTTGCTCTCAGTAAGAATTTAATTAAGCAGATAGATGGTGATTTGTCACCTACGGAGTTACGCTCGAATGCTAAAGAGATTATTATTAATAGTCCAGCTATGCCTGACAAGGATGCAACGGCGTCCTATAGATTATATACAGCAGGTTCGCCAGAGGCAGGTAGAGGAACAACACCAACTATAGCTCATTTGTCAGAGATTGCTTTCTGGCAACATGATGAGAAGATCTTAGCTGGTTTGTTTCAAGGTATATCCGCAGCTGAAGGTACGGAAGTTATACTAGAGTCGACAGCTAATGGTGCTCAAGGGGAGTTTTATAGGTTGTGGAAGGGTGCTTGTGCTGGTGAGAACGAATATATGCCAATTTTTCTTCCTTGGTATATAACAGATGAATACAGGAGGGAAGCCCCTGAGGGTATGCAGTTAACTATAGAGGAAGAAACACTAGTAGAAAAGTACGGATTAGATAATGACCAACTATATTGGAGAAGACTTAAGATTGCCGAAGGCGGAGAACTTAAGTTTCAACAGGAATACCCAGCAACAGCTGACGAAGCGTTTATTGTTAGTGGATCTAACGTGTTCAACATGGAGCGCTTGGATGCCTTACTACCTAGACCACAGCAGCGAAGGTCAGAATGGGACCCACACAGCAAGATGTTTGACGAACATAGAGAAGGAAACCTCTACATATACGACTTCCCTAAGTGGGAAGAGCCCTATGTTATAGGAGCAGACGTCTGTTTAGGTGTAGGTCAAGACTATTCTGCTTGTGTTGTTATGAATAAGCAGCGAGAAGTGGTAGCAACCTACAGGAATAACCGTATTGACCCCTCAATGTGGGGAGAGTTACTGTTTTACCTAGGGAGATACTACAATAATTCACTATTAGCCGTAGAATCTAACTCAATGGGCATTGCAACCCTGCAGAAGCTGGAGTCAATGGACTATATTAACCTATATAGACAGACTAAGATTGCTAATGTGAGTAATGAAGAGGGTACTAGGCTAGGATTTAGGACTACAACAGGTACTAAGCCGGCAATTATAGGAAATTTAAAGAACCTTATAGAAAACGAGGAGATAATGATACCTTCCCCGCAGTTAATACAGGAGCTGAAGGAGTATATATCTACCGATACCGGAAAAACGGAGGCGGCGCCTGGATGTTACGACGATATGGTTATATCATTGGCTATATGTGCAGAAGTTTTGCGTACACATTGGGATCGATTAACAACTAGAAACATAAGTTTTACACAGAGGACAGCAGAATGGGAACCAGACAACACAAAGTGGTTATAGTAAACCATGAAGAAGATATAGCTAACGAATTAATAGATCGTTATTTAGAAGGAATTGTACCAGCGGATTGTGTTAGAGTTGTAGAAGACTTTAATCAAGAACCACTGTTTCAATTAAGGTGGTACAATTGTTAGTATGCTCTCCTTATAGAACTCAAAACCTAGGGAGTACATCATGTATTTTGTACTAGCATTACTATGCACGGACCTAGATAGGAATTGTAGTCTGAGAGTATATCCAGACATACAGTCAAGCTATGAAGCATGCTTTGAAACCAAGCAAGAGGTTAATAAAAAGCTATGGGAGTATAAGCCAGATAACGCGTCATCACTTAAGACGTGGTGCTTTATGATACCAGAGGACACTTAATATGAAATATTTAAAACTTAAAACAGTTATGCTAACATTACTTCTTTATTTGTTTGCAGCAAGCATAGGCCTTGCAGAAGGCTGTGATAGTAGTACAAATGCAAACTGTATTGAGACTAATAGTAATACTAACTCTAATGTTAACTCTACTATGTCATCAGAAACTACAGTTAAGTCACCGCCACCATCAGCGATGTCGCCAACTATTAATAACTCTAATTCAGATTTATGTACAGTAGGTGTAGCCGGTGCAGTGCAAACACAAATACTAGGAATTAGCGCAGGTGCTACAGTTAGAGATATGAACTGTGAGCGACTAAAGAATGCTAAGGTATTATACGATATGGGGATGAAGGTGGCAGCTGTTTCAGTGATGTGCCAAGATAAACGAATTTTTGCGAGTATGATGAACGCGGGGACACCCTGTCCGTTCGATGGACTTGTAGGTAGTCCAGCTAAAGAAGCATGGAACAATAATCCACATTTAATACCTGGAGCTAAAACAGGAAAGAATAAGGAGTGGTCAGATGAAGATAAGAATACTGCCAAAGGTGCTGCTGGCGTCGGTGGTTTGCTTGCTCTCCTCCTACTGCTTATCTGATGTTATATACGAAAGAACGAATAATGTAACTACAAATGGTTACAACTGGGATATGACAAAGGTATTACCACCTGAAGCAGGATTAAAAGTTCAAGGTATATATCATAAGTACACTATAACTAAAAATCCTAATACAGATGCTACAGTATCTATAGTTAATAAAAATACTAATGGTGTAGGTAATATATACGAACGGCATGATAATTGGGATCAAATACCTAGCAATACAAAGTTAGGGTTTGATACTATTACACCAACATTAGGTACGTCGTTTGGAGACGGAAGTATATATGTAGATGGTGACGGAGAACTAAGTGATGTTATTGTTGCTTATAATTATATGTACGATACATGTGCAATACCTTTAACAGACTCTTCTTGTCCAGGCTATGAAGATGCTCTTATGAAATATCTTCTTGATAATGGTTTAATAGATAATGAACCAGATATTAATGATCCTTACTATGACGACTGGGTACAATTCCAGTTAGATCAGAAAGCAGAAGCTGCAGAGGAAGAAGAAAAAGAAGAAGAGAAAGCTAAAGAAGAAGAAGAGGAACAAGAATTAAAAATAGAGAAAGCACTTGCAGTTGCAGGTGCAGCTGAACAGATCGCTAATCCAACAAGACAATTGTTGATGATGGCTCAAATGATGTCAGCAGGAACCCTGGATGCATACTATGGAACAACAATAAACGGTGGAACTTATGAAGAAACTGTTGAGTTAAAAGATGGTATCATTGTAGATAATTTTAAAGCGTTGAGAAACCTTGCTCAAGATAAGGTTCATAGAACAATGGTTCGCTCTCAATATAAATAAATGGAGATAACATGGATATTAAAACAATAACAGCGTTAGCGTTCTTAATGCCAGCTACTGCTGCAATGGCAGTTGACTCACCTATAAGTGGTGTAGTAGAACCTAAATGTTCTATATGGACAGAAACAGCAGGTGTATATGGACACCCACTCCCGTACAAACTGACGACTAAGCCAGCTGATGGTGGAGTCAAGGCTAGCATCCGCGTGGATATTGCGCAAGCTGACTATTATAAGACAAAGTTTACACACCCTAATAGTTTTTCATCTAGCCCTACGTTGACAGACGCAGTCTCATGGACAGGAAGCACAGTAGTAGGAGCAGTAGGGGTAGCAGGTATGTCCGCTTATGAAGCGGCAAAGGTTACTTACAATAACGTAACAGAATTTAATATGACATTAGCAGGATCTACTTGGTTTACAGTAGAGTCGGAAGCGAGCTATGGATCAACTAAATCGTTGCCTGCAGGTAACTATACTGCATTGATTGTAGCAGAATGTATAGCAAAGTAATATTAGCTTTATGTTTTGTTTTTTGTACCACGGCTCACGCACACGAAATGACACCGGCATATCCGCAGTTGAAATCTTCTTATATAGACGGTGTATCATCTGCTAAAATGAAACTGTTTAATAGGAGACAAGACGTTTCCTATTATCTAATAGAGGTATTTACATCAGATTTTAAACCTATTCCGTTTGCTTCATCATCTATATCTACAGTTTCATCTAAGGTTGTAAAGGTGGGATATAATAAATCAAAGATATTTGATGTGTATATTAGATCTAATGATATAGATCGAGCTGTATATATTTGTACACAATCAAAACTCTTTAAGCAAACTGATCAAATTTCTTTAATAACGTCGAGGGTTTGTTCAAAAATAAAGGACAAGTAAATGAGGATATACTTACTACTTTTACTAGTCACTGTTATTTGTAGTTGTAGTTATAGTAGAACTTATGCAGACTCTATGTCTAACTCTTTGAGCTTAGCACTACCTAACTCTACTACAAGTTTCCAAGCAGATAAGTTTAGAGCTGGTGAATTAGATTGTAGTAATGCAATAGGCTCAGCAACGAACATTGAGTTTGGAGTGACTGGAATTATTCAAGGAGGTACTTCAAGTCGCCAACAAGTAGGTGACATCGGAGTGTACTCTAAGATAACAATACCACTTGGAAAGCGGGCAAAGAATCGTATTGACTGTAATCGTCTGTACGAGCTTGAGTTACAAAAGAAGCAGTTAGAAGTTATGAAGTTACAACAAGAGATAAATCAATTAAGACAATTGTCTTTTGAAAACTAGGAGGGCATAATGGCAGAAGTAGAAATTGCTGGCGCTAAGATTAAAGGTGGCAAGATAATGCTTATACTACCGTTACTAGGTACGCTAGGTGGCGGACTATGGGGTGGCTTCGAGTTTTATAAAGACTATATGGATATGAAGGAAATTATACAGAATATAGATATAGACTCTATACAGTCAGAGAATACTCTTGTTCAAACTAAGTTAGATAAAGCGATTGACTATACGCGCGATATTAAAGATGACCTACGAGAAGACATCTTGAAGCTAGAGGGCTATATCGATAAGATGGATTCTAAAGTTGAGAAGTCTATAGATAGTGTTAGAGAAACTAAACTATTAATAGATGCAACTTTAGAAAATATGTTAACTTCTAATAACGAATTACAAAAAGATACCACTGCATCTCTCAGAGAAGTTGAGTCTTTAAATAGAGAAACTGAGAAAGATGTGAGGAATACAATGAGAGAAACCGAAGAAAGAATCGATTCTAATATGAGGAAGTTAGAAGATAAGCTAACCGAAAGGTTACAAGAAGCTTTGGATAACCCGCTCTCAGATTAAGTTTCCGCAATGTCCTCACGGCTCCGGTGGTAGTCAGCGGATAGACCACCACAATAAGGCTAGTAGCCTGATAGATAGATAGAACCTAGGAGGTTACTATGTCAAGATATATACAAGAGGCTGTTAAGCCTGAAGAAGAAGTTAAAGAAGAAATACGTGAAATGCCTAAAGCAGGCAAGTATTCTGTGGACGATTTACAATCAACTAAAACACCAGCATGGTCGCGAGGTTCAGTAAATGGCTAACACAGGATATAAAGAAAAAGTAACTGACGAACAGTTACATAATTTAATAGTATCAGGGATTGAAAACTCTACAGGTGACTGGCTTAATTCATCTGATCTTACTCAAGAGAGACAGAGATCTACATATGAATTTGCAGGTGTCCCAGATTTTCATCTCACTCCGCAAGGTGTATCTACAATTGTTGATACATCTACGACTGAAGTTGTAGAAGCTTATACCGCTATTTTAGCAGATTTATTTCTAGCTAATGGTAAGCTTGCTAGATTTCTTCCTATGGATGATAATGCTACGGCATTTAAGAACGCACATAACGCAAGTCTAATTACTAACTACGCAATCTTTAAACAGAATAGAGGTTGGGAGTTACTTCAGACTTGGTTTAAGTCTGCTCTACTTTGGAAGAACGGCGTAGTTCGATGGGACTATATAGAAGACTTCCATTATAAAATAGAAGAGTATGATGAAATAGATCAAGATAAACTTGACTTACTTCTTGCGGATGATAATGTAGAGATCATTGGTGACCTTAATTTTGAAAATAAAATGGGAGGTGTCTCTGATCCATTTGCTGGGCAAGATCCTAACGCAACATTAGTATATACTAACGTAAGAATTAGGAAAAAGAATAATAAGTCTAGAGTTAAAATAGACAACGTCCCACCGGAAGCATTTAGAATATCTCGTGATGCAGCAACTATAGAAGATGCTAGCTTTGTAGGTATTCAATCTGAAATGACTAGATCTGAAATTAGAAAGTATTGGCCTGAGTGGGCTGATGATCTAAACGAAGATGAGTGGGCTGAGTTAGATAACGACGAAACATGGTTAGGTGGAACCAGTTACTCTGAAGAAGTATCTTCACGTAAAATGGTTACTGGCCAAGAATATTGGAAAGGGTCTTCTGAAAGTGAAGGCGGTTACGCATTAGAAGCTAGTAGACCTGTAACAATAACAGAATGTTGGATAAACGTAGACCGAGACGGTGATGGTATAGCAGAACTAAAACATGTCATAATCGCAGGCAAACATATTTTGTTTGAAGAAGATGTTGATATAGTTCCGCTTGCATCTATTACACCTATTGATATTCCACATGAGTTTTATGGTTTGTCCATGGCAGACTTTACTCGAAGCGCAACGCTTGCATCAACAGCTATATTAAGAGGATTTGTTGAGAATACATACTTAACTAATTACTCTCCTAAGCTTGCTGATCCAAACGTTGTGGACTTCTCTGCATTACAGAATATGAGACCTAAACAGATTATACCAACTAACGGTAATCCTAATGGTGCAGTTGCAGCAATGGCTCCCGAAGCTATGGCTCAAGGTACAGTACCTTTATTAAACCATTTGCAAGTTATAAAAGAACAAGCAACAGGTATGAGTAAAGCTGCTCAAGGATTAAACGATTCATTGTATATATCTGGTAACTCTGAAGCTAAAGTAGCTGCAGTACAAACTGCTAGTCAAAAACGTATACAGCACATTGCTAGACGATTTGCTGAAACTGGAGTTAAACGTCTTATTGAAGGTGTATACCATTGTATGCGTGATTCCTTAGACAAGAATATAGGTCTAGTTGATAACGGAATGTTTTATTCTATAAACCCTACAGATCTTCCTAATGATATGGAATGTGATGTACAGTTAGATATAGGAGAAAATTCTAATCAAAATATGATTGCTAAGTTAGGTAAAGTTGGTGGTGAAATACTTCCAAAACTTAACGAGCAAGGTCAGGGTATGATTGTTAAACCTACAGCACCCGCAGTGTTAGCTACTAAGTTAATAGAAAACTTAGGATTAGATTCAAATGATTTCTTAGAAGATTATACAACAGAAGAATTTAAAGATAAAGCTGCTAAAGCGCTAGAAGAACAATCAGCGCAAGCAAAACAAACTGCTGACTTAGAAGCTAAGAAAGCTGCCGCAGAAGCAGAACAAGTATCTGCTAACATAAGCTTTACACAAGCACAAACTAAAAATACGTATGACGATAATGCTAAGCAATTAGCAGTATCTATAGATAGACACTTCCAAGAGTGGGAGAAATTAAAACTAGAAGCTGGTAAAGAAGGATTAGACTTAGGTCCGCGTCCTGATTACTCTGCTATCATAATGATGGCAAAACAGCTAATTGGCGAAGGGCAACCTCAGCCACAACAACCAGGGCCTGAGATTGGGCCTGACAATTTAGGAGCTCAATAATGGCAACAGTAACATTAACAGCCGCTGGTATAGGCGGTACACAGTCAGGGACCATCACAACTGCAGGCGGTTCTGGCGGAGGTAAAGTTATCGTAACTAACGATAGCGATTCACCTATTACATTTAAAGTATCTACAGCAGGATCAGTAGTATTAACTGATCAATACTGTGATGCTAAAGGCTATAAACTAATAACAGGACTTAACAACGGTGCAACTACATTAACTGTTGTATCAACTGCTCATGGCACATCTGCACAGAGCGGCGAGGTTATTTACCTAACATTAGTAACTTAATAAAGTATAATGGATAAATATCGTAGAGCAGCTGAGAAGAAGCTGGGCGATAAAGTCCACCCAGATATAATTGCGCAGGAAGCTTTGGATAAAGCAGAGTTTTCTTCGCGAGAGCGGGAGTACTTTTTCAATAACGCTTATGGTGATCTACTTGTAGATTATTTTGTAGAGTGGTTAAAGACTGCGCCACATGAGATAAAGCACCGTGAGTTTATATATAATAGTGCGCTTGCACTTGGTGACGTTAAGTCACGATTAATACAAGCAGAGCAGTTAGGTAAAAATATACCGCACATGAAGGACATGGAGGACAACAATGCGTTTAATTGATTATGAAACATTAGTTAAAAATTGTGAAGACATTATCAACACTCTTGAGCATGACTCAATGAGATCATCTGGAAAGATGAAGATGAATTCAGATCAGCTTTTAGCTTTATACAGTTTACTACCAATTTATACAGAAAAAGCAGCTAAACAGAAAGCTGATACTGTAAAGGTAGTTAAAGCAAAACCTGCACCTAAAAAGAAGGAGGGTTAATAAATGGACAACGAAGAATCTCTACCCAGCACGGATGACGTTCAAGTTGATGGTCAATCTGAAAAACAACTCTTAGATGCCGTACTAGCAAATTCTGAACTTGCGCAGCAAGCTGGAATTGTACCGCTACCAGAAGAAGAGATTGTCGAAGATGGCCCGGTAGAAGCAGTTGAACAAGAAGACCAAGATACTGAAGAAGCCGTTAGTGAAGATGAAGGTGAGGAAGTCGAAGTAGTTGAAGAGCAGGACTCAGATGAGGATGCCGCTGTAGAAGCCGCTACCCAAGAAGCTGAAGTTTACACAGCTGACGACTTGGACTTAGATGCACAGGTCTCTGTTAAAATAGACGGAGAAGAAACTGCTGTATCTTTTGGTGACCTACTTAAAGGTTACACAACCGAACAAAGTCTTTCTAAAAAGGGTCGTGAACTCGGAGAAGCACGCGCAGCT
>UEXM01002135.1_pt2 | contig 12633 bp, 23 predicted proteins | sample 1796661 | NCBI WGS metagenome assembly UEXM01 (sample SAMEA4772469, study PRJEB27181) | metagenome | reverse complement strand
CTAATGAGTGTAACTTACCTATCTATCCACGATGTGGTGTCCATCAAACTTAAATCCGTAGACTTGGAGAAAGACGCAACGTGGAGAGACCTACAGATTAAGACATCCGAGGGCCACCACTTCACTCTAACCCTTTTCGCAGATGCGGCTGACAATCTCAAGTTTAACCTAAAGGAGGCAGTAGACTGATGCCAAACTTCCAGAACATTGTGTCTCACTTACAAGGTAGCGATTGGACTAGACCTAAGCAAAGGTCTTGGTCCGTCTTCATAAACAGACCCGACAAAAAGAAAGGTAAGAAAAGACAAGCCTATCTAGGTAAGCTGAGCCACAGCCATAACTTCTTAGACGATGAGGACAAACCCTTAGACAAAGTAGCCGAGGGGTTCTACGAAAATAACTACAAAGCAAACAGGCAATTCAGCTTTGATGTCATCGACAACGAATGCCTTTGGATGTTACACTATCCTAACGTCAACAGGACTATCACAGGTGTAATCCGAAAGGGTCAAGCAACAGGTAGAGGGGTTAAATCACATGGGTAAAGCAACCGAAACTCTAGCTTTCCTAGTCCAAAAGACAGGGGGAGACATGTCCATAACAAGAGATCAGGAAGATAGGTCTTGGGCTATTGCAGTCACCTACCCTACGCAAGGTGGGTACACATGGTGGACTAAAGGCCTACCTGATGACACCTTAGACAAGTTAGCTAACAAGGTGAACGGGAGGTTCAACCGATGAACCAACCCAGACAATCTAGGTTTGTCTTAGTCCAAGGCTTAGACAGAGATGTAGTCTACAAGTTCCAATCTAAGGAGCATAGGGACAAGTGGGTAGCTGAGAACTTATGGGCTATAGAAGGTTCATACCAAAACTTAACAGCTAGGCAGGTGGATAGAACCTTAGCTGTCAACAAAAACACGATCTACAAAACACTGCAGGAGAACCCCCAATGACTGAACTGTTCGAAGCTATACAGATACACCTAATGCACAAGCATTCTAAGGTGCCAACCAAAGGGTCATCTCAGGCTGCGGGCTATGACCTGTACGCTAGTCAGTCTCTTGTGCTGTTCCCTAACGAAACAGGAGTAGTAGGCTGTGGCTTCCAAATGAGGATGCCCGAGGACATGTGCGCTATGGTCTGTAGTAGATCAGGCCTAGCAGCTAAGAAAGGTATCTTCGTAAGCAACGCCCCAGGTATCCTAGATGCTGACTACAGGGGAGAGATTAAGGTTATCCTGCATAACTTAAGTCGCTCACCTTTTAGTGTCAAACCCGCAGACAGGATAGCTCAGATGGTATTCCACAAAGTAGAAAGGACTAGCCTCAACCTTGTAGATACCTTCGTATCTTCTGACACAGATAGAGGCACAGGAGGATTAGGTTCCACAGGAGGTACATCCTAATGCCCAAAGAATATAACAGTATCAAGGAGGTAGAGGCAGACCTTCAGAATTGGTTTAACTACAGGGACCAACTCATACAGAACAAGAAGGAGTTCGAACCTAAGTACTGGGAGTGGGCTATGCACGAAAGCACATCTAAGATTACCTACCTCCATGCAACTAGGAACCAATGGATAGATGCAGGTCAGTTATGAATACTGATTTACTATCTACAGTTGTATTCCTAGCCTGTCTAATTAGATTTGATTTGATCATTGTGGTTATCCACAGATTTATTTCACTTCTAACCCTTGACAGAGGTTGACCAAGACCCCATTCTCTTAAACATACTAAGGATATCCTAAGTAATATCATTACTATATAACATATGATAGTTATATACTAAGGATATCCTAAGGAAGGAACTTACAATGCCTCAGCTAAGTCACAAGCCATGTCCTTACCCAGGTTGTGGATCAAGTGATGCCTTCAGCTTTAATACAGATAGGGGTATTGGTTATTGTCATTCCTGTGGTAATGGTTACCCAAAGAAAGGGATTGAATATGAGGATCACTTCCTTGTAGAATACCCTACGAAATACAAAACGAAGGCTACTCAAAGCATCTTCCGTCAACAGACAACTGAAGGAACTGACTACATGCAGCAACAAGCAAACGTCTTCAGCATCAATACCACTAAGGCTTACAAGGCTGACAGAGGTATCACTGAGGCTACCATGAAGGCATACGAGGTGGAGACCTCAGTTAATTCTGAAGGTGTCAGTGTCGAACAGTTCTACCCTTACCCTGGTGGAGGTAGAAAGATTAGGACACTACCTAAATCCTTTAAGGCTGACAGAGGATTTAAGGCAGACGAACTATTCGGAATGGATAAGTTCAATGCTGGGTCAGCTAAGGCTTGTACGATAACTGAGGGTGAGGTTGATGCTATGTCAGCCTTCCAGATGCTAGGTTCTAAGTACCCTGTTGTGTCACTTCCTTCAGCTAACCCAAGTCGTAGGCTGTTTGAGAAGTGTAAGGATTGGTTGGCATCCTTCGAGAAAATCTATGTGTCTTTCGACAGTGACGGTAAGAGTGATGCAGTAGCAGCTAAGCTGTGTGCCTTATTCCCTAACCGTATCTTTCGTGTGTCACATGACAAGTACAAGGACGCCAATGAGTTCTTACAGGATGGTGCTGAGTACGACTACAGGAACGCTTGGTGGAACGCCAACAAGTACACACCTGAGAATGTCTTCAACACTACTGACCAGTTCCTCAATATCTACAACGAAGGGGAAGACAGTAAGTACCTGCCTACCGGCATTGAGGCTTTGGATCAGACCATCTTAGGTCTAATGCAGGGTCACTTCACTATCTTCCAGGCACCTGAGGGCATAGGTAAGACGGAGTTCATGCGGTTCTTAGAGTACAACATCTTACTGAACCACGCAGATGTACCTATCGCTATCTGGCACAACGAAGAGAGCAAGCGTCGGTCCTTGCTAGGCTTAGTATCCTATGACTTAGGCTTGAACCTAACTAGGAAGGACTTAGTTGAGGCTCACGCTATGGATAAGGAGGTAGAGGGCAGCATCACGTCACTAACTAAGAATGGGATGCTATACCAGTTCACTATGGGTGTAGATGATGATCCTATGGAGCTACTAGACAGGATTAGGTTCTTCGCTACAGCCTGTGAATGTAAGTACATCTTCTTCGAACCTATCCAAGACTTAGGTTACAGTAAGCACGGTGATGGTACGCTTGAACAGTTCCTGTCTGAGCTATCAACTAAGTTAGCTAGGCTGGCTACTGAACTGAACGTAGGTATCGTAACGATTGCCCACGAGAATGACGAAGGTCAGATTAGAGACTGTCGTATGATAGGTAAGAGAGCCTCAGTGGTTGTCAAACTATCTAGGGATAAGTTCGCTGAGTCAGACACTGAGCGTAACACAACCACCTTGACTGTCATTAAGAACAGACCAGCAGGTACTACAGGTTTCGGAGGTCAGTTGCTATTCGATCCAGATAGCTTTACCCTGTCTGAGACATACCCTTCATCCTTTGAGGCTTAAGAATATGACTAAGGTCGTAGCTATGGACATAGAAACAGACGACCTCAATGCTACCTGTATCTGGTGCGTCTGCACTGAGGACGTTAACACAGGTGAGCAGCATCAATTCACTTACGTTGATAAGTCAGAAGCTGAGAAGCTTAGGTTCACAGACTACTGTGCAACTGTGGATCGTTTCGTATTCCACAACGGCATTCAGTTTGATGTACCTGTAGTCAACCAACTACTTGGTCCTGTCATACCTGAGGCTAAAGTGCTAGACACTCTGGTAGTCAGTAGGTTCTTGAACTACGACAACGAACCAATCAAAGGTGTCAAAGGTAGGCACAGCCTAGAGTACTGGGGCAGGAGACTGGGGTTACACAAGGGTAACTTCAAAGACTTCTCAGACCTAAGCCACGAGATGTTAGACTACTGTAGGAATGACGTAGACATAACTGTTAGGCTCTACAAGAAGTTCCTGCCTGAGTTGAATGCTCCAGGTTTAGACACAGAGCACAGTATCCAAAGGCTGTGTCAGAAGATGCACGAAAATGGTTTCGACTTCAATAAGGACGAAGCTTTAGTGTGTCTATCTGAAGTTCAATCTCGTATGGCTAACCTTGAAGCTAGGTTTCAAGTAGACTTCCCACCTAAACTGGAGGTAGTCAACGAACTAAAAGATAGGAGAAAGAAAGATGGTACGTCTGTCGCTTCTGTGCTTAAGGCTAGAGGTAGCTATCCTAAAACTGAGGTTAAGGATGAGAAGCTTCTTTGTTACGATTGGGTCAAGTTTAAGCCGGGCAGTCCGAAAGACAGAATAGAACGTCTTTGGGAAGCTGGCTGGGAACCTACCGACAAAACCAAAGGACACATCCTGTACCTTAGAGATGGACAAGACATACCTGAGAAGGAGGAAAGGTTCAGAGTGTACGGTTGGATGTGTAACGAAACTAACTTAGCTACCCTACCAAGTACTGCACCTGAGGGGGCTAAGGGACTAGCTGAGTGGCTAACCCTAGAAGGACGCAGGTCTTCCTTAGAAGAGTGGATAGGCTGCGAAGCTAGGACTAAGGACGGCAGGATACACGGTAGGTTCCAACATATAGGTGCATGGACTGGACGTATGGCTCACTCAGCCCCCAACCAAGCCAACATCCCGGCTATGTTCCATGGGGAACCTAAGTCAGTTGTTGACCAAGTGAAGGACAAATATGATGGGAGATTACGATCCCTTTTTATGGTTCCTAGCGATTGTTATCTTGTTGGAACTGATGCTGAAGGCATCCAACTCAGGGTACTCGCTCATCTCATGAACTCAGAGGAGTACGTTGAGGCTATCGTATCAGGTAAGAAGGAGGACGAAACTGACATACACAACGTAAACCGCAAAGCCTTAGGCATGAGCCACATAACTAGGGACATGGCTAAGACATTCATCTATGCTTTCCTCCTTGGAGCAGGCGTAGCTAAGATAGCTGAGATACTTAAGGTCAACACCAGAGAAGCTGGTCAGGCTGTTGAGAACTTCACTCAGTCTATCTCAGGCTTAGCTAAACTGAAGAATGAAATTGTCCCTAAGGCAGCAGCCAAAGGACACTTCATTGGACTAGACGGAAGGAAAGTTAAGACACCATCTCAGCATAAGACCCTAGCTGGTATGCTACAGAATGGTGAAGCAGTTGTGATGAAACACTCAGCACTGCTGTGGACTAAGCAGCTAGATGACAGAGGCATAGACTACAAGTTAGTGACATGGCCTCACGATGAATGGCAAACGGAGGTAAAAGGTGACAGACAAACAGCCGAAACAGTTGGACTTATTCAAAGAGTTTCGATTGAAACAACGGGAGATGAACTCAAAGTCTTCTGCCCTCTCGCAGGAAGCAGTGAAGTCGGAAGAAACTGGGGAGAAACTCACTGAACCGCTTGACACAGACAACCAAACATGATAAGACTTGCAACCCTAACTAAACCCTACAATAGGAGACCCTACAAATGGGTAAGATTAACAACCCTGGTATCATTGAGGCTGAAATCTCATGGGCCAAACTCTTTGAGTTCAATAAGGACACTAAGTACAAACCTGAGGGTGAGTACTCCTGTGTAGCTACGTTCTCAGAGGAGCAGAAGCAGAAGCTGTTGGACACTAAGGTTCCAGCTAGTCGGATTAAAGACTTGGGCAATGGATCGTATGAGATTAAGTTCAAACGTCCACACACTAAGGTTAACTGGGAGGGGTGGGTTCCTCAACCTCTTGTGTTCGACCATAAGGCTGCTGAGATCAGAATGAAAGCTGAAGAAAGCGAAAGCATTGGTCAGTATATTAAACCTTGGAACCCCCAAGATGATGGTCTAATCGGTAATGGTACTAAGGCTAAGATTAAGTACCATGTGTATAAGGGAGACAATTCCATGTACGAGAGCATCACACTGGAAGCTGTAGGTGTGTTGGACTTAGTGTCTTACAACGCTGAAGGTGGTTCTAGCTCAGGCATTAGTTTCTAGGGTGCCTAACCTGTGTAGGAGGTAACTAAAACTAGGCTCAAGCCTACACCTTGGGTCTATTTTATAACAGAAAGATAGTTAGATGACAGACTATGTAAAACTGCTAACTGAATTTGAAGATTGTTGGAACGTAATCTCTGAACTAGAAGACCTAAGTGTATTGGTTGATGGTTTGGGTGAGACTTTTTCGGCAGCTAAACTAGACAAGATCATTAAAGACTATGACATTTCTTTTGACCGTCTCTTCCGAAAGTTAGAGGAACACTTCTCAGCTTTAGATGACGGACCTCTTCTAGAAACATACAGTGATGAGGAGGCGAGCTATGACTCAGAAGGAAATAACAACTTTAGTCGGTGATATCTACTCAGTTGTAAAAGGCAAGGGTGGTTGGCATAGCTACATTGCTAGTATGCTAGGCAAGGAGATAGCTGACCTTTCTAATTCTAGGTTTTCTAAACCTGAGGCTTACCGTTCTAGGTTGACTATGTCAGGTATTGGCGCACCATGTAAGAGGAAACTTTGGTACAAGATTAACGAACCAAGGGAGGCTACCGGCAATAAAGGTAGTGACCTACTTAAGTTCTTCTTTGGTGACATAATTGAATCTCTAATCCTTAACTTAGCTAAGGCTGCTGGACACACTGTAACAGGTGAGCAAAGCAAGATGGAACTCCACGGGATTAGGGGACATAGGGATGCTGTCATTGATGGTATGACTGTCGATGTTAAGTCAGCTTCTCCTTTCTCCTTCCAGAAGTTTAAGAAGGGACAGCTAAGAGAACAGGACAGCTTTGGTTACATCTCTCAGCTTTCTTCTTATGTAGCAGCAGCTAAGGATGACCCAGAAGTTACAGACAAAACTAAGGGTGCCTTCCTAGTCGTAGATAAAGTCTCAGGTGAAATCCTGTTGGACGTACATGACTTCAGTAAGGACATTGAGAACAAGCCTAAGGAGATTGAGGACATCAAGGCTATGGTGGCTGCTCCATCCCCTCCAGGTCGCCTTGATCCTGTACCTCAGTACAGAGACAGTGCCAACATGAAGCTATGCTCTACATGCAACTACTGTGAGTTCAAGAAGGTGTGCTGGCCTGAGCTTAGGTCGTTTGTGTACGCTTCAGGTCTTCAGCATCTGGTCAAAGTGGAACAAGAACCTAGAGTTCCTGAGTATCTTCCTAATGACCTACAGTTTTAGACCCAAGAGAAGACGTAAGCCTACCAACAAGAAAAGTCTAGGTAAGTTTAGGTCAGGTCTTGAGGCTAACAATGCTACCTTCTTAAAGAACAAGAGGATCGACTACCAGTATGAGTCAGTGAGGATAGAGTGGGTTATCTCACATAAGTATCTTCCTGACTTCATACTACCTAACGGTATCGTAATTGAAACCAAAGGTAGGTTTGTGTCAGCAGACAGGAGGAAGCATCTTCAGATTAAGAAGCAGCACCCTGAGATAGACATTAGATTTGTCTTCAGCAATAGCAAGGCTAAGCTATACAAAGGTAGTAAGTCTACCTACGCTGATTGGTGTATCAAGAACGACTTTAAGTTCGATGACAAACTCATACCAACAGCTTGGCTAAAGGAAGAAACTAATGAAGCATCTCTTAATTCACTGGGTTGTAGATGGTCCTTACGTTAACCCTGACAAAGAAGAAGGTGGTTATATAAACCTTTGTAGAATTGAGGATTCAACTACCAACATTGCAGAAGTTGAGGTTCACTACGAAACGTATGATGATGCACTCGAACCTGTCATGCATTTTACAAAGAACATTGAACCTTTAAACCTTGTTTGTTTGGACCCTGACAACCTTATGAAAACTATTGAGGATGAAGAGGATGAGACATGACATAGCTGAGCTTGCTAGAGTACTTAGTTTAAGCTACAGTTTAGAAGACATAACAGAGATATCTGATATCGAAGAAGAAGCAATCGTTAGGCTCCTAATCTTTGAAGGGTTGATCGACTTGGAGGATTACTTCAGTGACAACGACTACCTAAACGAAGAAGAGGATAGCTAAATGCCTTATGCTAATCTTGATTATAGAAAAGCCTACTATGAAAAGAACAAGGAGAAGGTTAAAGCCCAGAGCAAAGCCTACTATGAAAAGAACAAGGAGAAGGCTAGAGCTTGGGAAAAAACCTACTATGAAAAGAACAAGGAGAAGGTTAAAGCTCAGAGAAAAGCCTACTTTGAAAAGAACAAGGAGAAGGTTAAAGCCCAGAGAAAAGCCTACTATGAAAAGAACAAGGAGAAGATTAAAGCCCAGAGCAAAGCCTACAAGGAAAAGAACAAGGGGAGGTTTACAAATTGGGTTAGAGCCAGAAACTTAAAAAGCAGATATGGTATAAGTTTACATGAGTACAACCTTATGCTTACTGAGCAGAAGGGTAAGTGTGCTTGCTGCGGCATCCATCAAAATGAGTTACCTTATAAATTATATGTTGACCACGACCACGATACTGGGTTAATAAGAGGCTTGCTTTGTTCTAACTGCAATACGAGTATCGGAAAATTAGGTGACAACATTGAAGGTCTTATGAAGGCTTTAAACTATCTTGAGAAACATGAACTAACAAAGGAAAGAAAAACAAATGAGCATGTCGTACAAGTCAAACCTAAACCCAATGTTCAGGTCAAAGTTCAGCGAGGACATCTTCAATCACAAGTACCGGCATGAAGGCTGTGAGACTTGGGAAGCCCTAGCTAAGACCCTAGTGGATGACGTATGTGGTGACCTAATGACTAGGGATGAATGCACTGACCTAGCTAAGGCTATCACTGACATGAAGTTCATCCCCGGTGGTAGGTATCTGTACTACGCAGGAAGACAGAATAAGTTCTTCAATAACTGTTACCTACTTAAGGCAGAAGAAGACAGCAGACAAGACTGGGCTAACCTAAGCTGGAAGTCTGAGTCATGCCTTATGACAGGTGGTGGTATTGGTGTAGACTACAGTGTGTACCGACATGAAGGCGCACCCATCCAACGTACAGGGGGTCAGGCTTCTGGTCCTATCCCTAAGATGCAGATGATTAACGAAATTGGCCGTAGGGTCATGCAAGGTGGTAGCCGCAGGTCAGCTATCTATGCTTCCCTCAACTGGAAACACCAAGACGTAGGTAAATTCCTAAGCTCTAAAGACTGGGGTAGTATGCCAGTAGGTAACACAGGTAAGTCTCTGTGGGATATTAAGCAGGATGACTTCAACTTCCCTGCACCTATGGATATGACTAACATTAGTGTCAACTACGATACTGAGTGGCTGCTGAACTACTACGAAACAGGTCAAGTAGGTAAGGTCTTTGAGGAGAACGTACTACAGGCTATGAAGACTGCTGAGCCTGGGTTTAGCTTTAACTTCTTCGACAAGGAAAATGAAACCCTACGGAACGCCTGTACTGAAGTGACCAGCGCTGACGACAGTGACGTATGTAACTTAGGTTCCCTTAACTTTGGTAGGATCGAAAGCCTATCTGAGTTGTCTGACCTAGTAGGGCTATCGACTAAGTTCCTCATCTGTGGTACACTTAAGGCCCACCTACCGTATGAGAAGGTACATGAAACACGAGAAAAAAACAGACGACTGGGCCTTGGTTTTATGGGAGTACACGAATGGCTCATCAAGAGAAACTACAAGTATGAGGTTACTCAGGAGCTTCATTCGTGGTTGTCAGTATATAAGGGAGTCAGTGACAAAGTATCTAAGGAGTTTGCTGGGGAGCTATCTGTGTCTACTCCCGTGGCTAACAGGGCTATTGCTCCAACTGGTAGTATTGGTATTCTTGCTGGTACATCTACCGGAGTAGAGCCTATCTTTGCTGTAGCCTACAAGCGTAGATACCTCAAAGGAACTAACCGCTGGGTCTATCAGTACGTTGTTGACTCAGCAGCACAGGAACTCATTGACCTGTACGGAGCCAAGCCTGAGAGTGTTGAGTCAGCCCTTGACTTAGCCTCTGACTACGAACGTCGTATGAGCTTCCAAGCTGACGTTCAGGACTACGTTGATATGAGTATCTCCTCAACGATTAACCTTCCTTCTTGGGGTAGTAAGCTCAACAACGAAGACACAGTACCTGAGTTCTCTAAGACCCTAGCTAAGTATGCAGGTAGGCTGAGAGGGTTTACTTGTTATCCTGACGGTAGTAGGGGTGGACAGCCGCTAACATCTGTGCCATACACTGAAGCCGTTGAGAAATTAGGTGAGGAGTTTGATGAGCATGTTGAGACACACGATATCTGCGACATCTCAGGATCAGGAGGAAGTTGTGGGGTCTAAGATGTGGGATCAATACCCAGACTCAATCGAACTAAGGGGTGACAGTGTGGTTGATGCTGTTAACAAACCTCCGCATTACAACACAGGTGAGATTGAGTGTATTGAATACCTCAAAGATAACCTACCTGATCAAGCCTTCCTTGGTTACCTCGAAGGCAACACAAAGAAGTATCTCCATCGTTGGCGGTACAAAGGTAAGGCTTCGCAAGACTTAGAGAAGGCTAAGTGGTATCTTAGTTACCTTCAGCTTGAAGTAGCAAAAGGAGAAACCAAATGATTAACTTCAGTATCAACATCTCTGATGACCAGAAGGATCAGATCGTAGTTGAGACACTCCTCAATGATTACTTCAGTGCTGAAGACCTAAGGCTTAAGGATGCAATCGAGACTATTCTTTCCTCTTGGTACATGCCTAAGGGAGAGTTTGACAAAGTTGTAGCTGAAAGAAAGACAGAAGCTAAGGAAAAGAAAATTGACAAAGAAAAGGATAAGGAGTCGTCCTACTACATTGACCCCCTACAAGGTTACAAGTGGGGTTTCCCTAAGCCTATCTCCCAAGAGAATATCCTTGGTGATACTATGGAGTGGTTGACCAACAACGGCTACCCTAAGGAAGTTATAGATGGCTTTGGTAACCACTTTAAGTTTACTATCTGGTCAGCCAAGCCAACAGAAGGCAAGAATAAATCTTAAGGGTTAGTCTCCGTAGCTCAGCAGGATAGAGCAACAGCCTTCTAAGCTGTGGGTCGTAGGTTCGAATCCTACCGGGGACGCCAAACTACTAACTCCAAAGGAGTAGACGAATGACTTGTGAAGTTAATTTAGCTGGCTATACAAAGGCAAACAAAGGGATTGACGTAGGTGATAACTTCACTGACTTGATCTGTTATTACGCTAGAGTGTCTAACCCTACGTCTCAAATATCTGGGCTGAAGAACTCTAAGCTCCTTCACTACTTGATTAACCACAAGCATTGGTCCCCTTTCGAAATGGTGAGTGTGTGCCTAGATATAACTACTACTCGTGATATAGCTAGACAACTACTCAGACACAAATCTTTCACTGGGTTTCAGGAGTTCTCCCAGAGGTACGCAGCTACTGAGACTAACTCAGACAGAAGAGAGACTAGGCTACAGGATACAGTCAACAGACAGAACTCCTTGCCTAATACAAATGCAGCTACTGAAATATGGTGGAAGGCAGCACAGGATAAAGTTATTGACCAGTGCTTCAGCTTATACGACGAAGCCTTAAAGAAGGGCATAGCCAAGGAGCAGGCTAGAGCATTACTACCTGAGGGTTTAACTAGAACTAGGTTGTTTGCTAATGCAAGTCTTAGGTCATGGATTCACTACATTGAACTGAGGACTCACGAGTCAACTCAGAAGGAACACAGGCGATTAGCTAGGGCGTGTGCCTTTGAGATAGCTAAGGTGTTCCCAGATATAACTGAGTTCGTCAATCCTGAGATGCTAACTAAGTACTCCTTCGAGCAGGATTAAACCTTAGAGGCTACCTAAAAAGAAAAAGGGGAGGACCAATCCAATGGCTCTCCCCTTAGTCTTACCTACTTCTTCATAGGTTTCTTCTTCTTCTTCTTCTTGTCTTCTTTCTTTTTCTTGGTAGCATTCTTGTAGGGCATTGGACCCTTAGCTTTGGAATACGTCATAGTTATTTCCTTTTCTTTCCACTTGCTGTTGTTGACCACTTAACCCTCTTAGGTCCGGTCTTCTTAGCTGCTTCCTTCTTTGTAATTTTAGAAGCAACACTCTTAGGTCTACATGCTGGGTAAGGTCTTTTGGATTTACCTTTAGCTGACTTCCTACCGCATGGCTTACCTGTCTTTACGTCAGTCCACTGTTCAGAGAACCACTTACCTAAGCCTCCCTTTGCCATTACTTCTTACCCTTCTTAGAGACTTTGTTGTTACCACCTTTCCAGCCTCCGCCTTTACCTTTGTACCACTTAGAAGCCCAAGCATTAGCATACGCTGAAGGGTAAACTTTAAACTTCTTCTTAGCCGCAGCCTTAGCCTTAGACCAAAGAGACGGGTTAGTTGGGGTTGCTTTAGCCATTACCACTTCACCTTGTCAGCCCAGTACGCAGCAGACATCTTGCCCTTCTTGATATTCTTAGCGTGTCTAGCTTTGAAGGACTTCTTTCTAGCTTTGTCCTTAGCTGACTTAGGGCTTTTACCTGCACCTGATACACCTTGTTGACCAAACCTAATGATCTTTTCTTTGCCGTTAGCACAAGCCTTAACCACATGAGACTTAGTAGCATGACCTGAGGTACGCTTAGGTTTGTTACACTTCATTTTAGATTTGTCTAGTTGTTTAGCCATAGACTTTACCTCGCGTTCTTAACCATAGATGCACCAAAGTACATACC
>UEXM01002587.1_pt1 | contig 12637 bp, 12 predicted proteins | sample 1796661 | NCBI WGS metagenome assembly UEXM01 (sample SAMEA4772469, study PRJEB27181) | metagenome | reverse complement strand
ATCGTGAGTTCCGACTCACCGATTGTGACTTGCGTGTAAATTATGAGATTAATCTCTTAACGGCACGTCGTGACTTGGAGTATAATCTCCTACAAGTGCGCTATGATTCGCTTGAAGAGCGCAGCACTGCTCTATCTAATCTGAGGGACCAAGAGATTGCCGACCTTCAGGAGATGGTTCGCAAGCATCCAAATCGCAACAGCCACTGGTTTTTTGCGGGAGGGTTCATTGCTGGGGCTGCCACTTCAATCGCAATCTTCTTTGCAGCGAGAGAGATTAGCCAGGGGTCACAGTGAGTAAACAAGATTGGGACAAGTTAGCTAAGTTTGAACAAGCCATCAGTAAAAAGTATGGCAAGGAGGCTGTGCAGAATCCAAAAGGAAACTGGACCGATGAGAAAGAGCAAGAATATTTAGAGCAAATCAAGCGTCTGGCTGAAAAGGAGACACAACTGTACGAGAAGGACGAGAAAGTAGAAGTTAATGGTATTTTAGTACCCAAGAAACTACTTAATAGAGAGTCTAATCGTACCTGCCCGGTGTGCGATACATATTCATTTGATGTCCGCGATGACGTTTATATGAATAAATATGATTGCTGCCGGCAATGTTACGTGAAATATGTTGAAGACCGAGAGGACAGATGGCAATCTGGATGGAGACCAAATAATGGCAACGACACTTGAGATTATCCGAGGAATCGCGCAAGCCGCCGCAAACGCATATGACGGAGCGCACGATCTAGGCTCTTCCTATGAGGGAGATGGCGAGAAGATTACTGGACTTAAACGCGAAGAGGGTCATATGATCAATGACCGCCGCGTCATTGACGGCTTCAATGTGAAGTTTATGGGCAATATCCTGCGAGTCACTTATCAGGGCGAGGTCCAACTTAAGCAAGTATATGCTAATAACTTTGAGAGTGATATGGAGCAGACATTCGCTGACATTGTCAAGTTCCTCAAGAAAGAATACAAGTCTATCACAAAGAACACGCTATCCTTAAAAAAGATGGGTGAATGTGATATGCTAGTACAAAATCGCTCACGAGTATGGACTTGGGTCCAAGCTACTTGCGATTACGAAATCGGCGGCTTGACCGGCGTAGTAGATGACGAGGCACAAAAGGAACTAGCTGACCGTAATTTCCGCAACATGCTTAAGCGCACACCGCAAGGATACGGTCCCGAGACTCCTTAAAATGAAGAATGGGTTATCAACTTACCAAGAAAGAAATTTATAAAGAAGTTATAAAGTGCGGTAAAGACCCAGTCTACTTTGTAAACAATTACGCCCGCATCTCCCACCCTCAAAGAGGGTTGATTCCATTTAAAACATACGATTTTCAGGCAGAACTTCTAAACGATTTTAATAACTATCGTTTCAATATCATCCTAAAAGCCAGGCAGTTAGGTATCTCCACGATTTCAGCGGGATACATTGTCTGGCTTATGCTTTTTCATCGTGACAAGAACGTGCTTGTCATCGCCACCAAGTTCGGCACCGCATCCAACCTTGTAAAGAAGGTGAAGCACATCCTCAAGAATGTCCCCGACTTCTTGCAAATTACAGACATTACCATTGACAACCGCTCGTCGTTTGAGTTGTCCAATGGATCGCAGATCAAAGCCTCTTCAACTTCCGGTGATGCTGGTCGTTCAGAGGCTTTGTCACTCCTGGTAATTGATGAGGCTGCTCACGTTGAGGGTCTCGGCGAGTTATGGACAGGTCTATATCCTACCCTATCAACTGGTGGTCGCTGTATCGCCCTGTCCACTCCCAACGGTGTTGGTAATTGGTTCCACAAGACCTACACAGAGTCCGAGCAGGGTGTTAACGACTTCAACCCCACTCAGTTAATGTGGGATGTTCACCCTGATCGTGATCGTGAATGGTTTGAGAAGGAGACAAGAAACATGTCTCGCCGCCAGATCGCACAGGAGTTAGAGTGCAATTTCAATACGTCTGGTGAAACTGTAATACACCCGGACGATATAAAGAGAATATTTCAATCTGTAAAGGAGCCGAAGCATCGTACAGGGTTTGATAGGAACTATTGGATCTGGGAAGAATATAATTCCGACTATACTTATATGCTCGTGGCAGACGTTGCCCGAGGTGACGGAAAAGATTTCTCTGTATTTCATATTATCAAATTAGAAACCATGGAAGTTGTAGCTGAGTATCAAGGAAAGCCCACACCTGACATATATGGTAATATGCTATTTTCTGCCGGCAAGGAATATGGAAATTGCTTGCTCGTTGTAGAGAACAACTCTGTGGGGTTTGCAGTTTTAGATAAACTGAAGGATCTTGAGTACCCCAATCTTTATTATTCAGTCAAATCTACCCATGAATATGTAAGCCAGTTGGAAGCTGAGGTTATGTCTAACTCGGTAGCTGGGTTTACTACGTCTCAAAAGACGCGCCCACTAATCGTAGCAAAGTTAGAAGAATTCATTAGAAATAAACTAATTACCATATATTCTTCGCGAACGGCTAACGAATTCAAGACATTTATCTGGAACAACGGGCGCGCGCAAGCCATGAGGAGTTATAACGACGATTTAACAATGGCTTTGGCAATCGCCTGCTGGGTCCGCGACACAGCGTTAGAAACAAGTCAAAGAGATATAGAGTATCAGAAAGCATTTTTGGGATCAATGGTAGTAACAAATACAAAGATGAGCACAGCAATACCAGGAATGCAAGGCTACGACCAAAAGTTTGACTTGGACTCAGAATTCACCAAAAAACAGAACGCCCAACAAGTAGAAGAAGAATTTGTTTGGCTCTACAAAGGATAGGTAAGAATGGCAGACCGTAAAAATAACCCAGCAAATCAACAAAATAGACTGTTTAAACAACTAACCAGAATTTTTTCTGGACCTATTGTAAGATATCGTAGTCAGACAGGGCGCCAGATCCGGCGACGTGATATGGACAATTATGCTGCACGCTTTAAGTCAGCTAGTGGACAGCAGTTTAAAAAGTCTGAGTATTATGCTTACGAAAGAATGCAGTCTAATGCATTTGTGAACCAGAATCGCTCTGAGCGTTATGCAGACTTTGACCAGATGGAATTTACGCCTGAAATCGCATCCGCGCTAGATATCTATGCTGATGAGATGACGACATCCTCAGATCTTACCCCCCTGTTAGCCATCAAGTGCCACAACGAAGAGATTAAAGCGGTACTGGAGACGCTCTACCACAATGTCCTTAATATTGAATTTAATCTGTTTGGGTGGTGCCGCTCCATGTGCAAGTTTGGAGACTACTTCCTTTACTTGGACATTGACGAGGATCAGGGAGTAAGAACAGCTATCGGGTTGCCTTCTATGGAGATTGAACGGTTAGAGGGAGAGGATAAGACAAACCCCAATTATGTTCAGTATCAATGGAACTCCGCTGGGATGACTTTTGAAAACTGGCAGGTTGCACACTTTAGAATTTTAGGAAACGATAAATACGCCCCATATGGCACATCCGTTTTGGAGCCTGCTCGTCGCATCTGGAGACAACTAACATTGCTAGAAGATGCGATGATGGCTTATCGTATTGTCCGCGCACCCGAGAGGCGTGTATTCTATATTGATGTGGGCAATATTAATGCTAACGACGTTGAACAATATATGCAAAAGGTGATGACTCAAATGAAACGTAATCGCTTGGTCAACGAAGACAGTGGTCGTGTGGACTTGCGTTACAACCCGATGTCCGTTGAGGAAGACTATTATATTCCCGTTCGTGGCGGACAGTCTGCTACAAAGATTGACCCCCTTCCGGGAGGTTCTTTTGACGGCGGGATTGATGATGTTAAGTACCTACGAGATAAATTGTTTTCCGCTCTCAAGATTCCTCAATCTTACCTCACCCAAGGAGAAGAGGGGTCTGAAGACAAGACTACGCTGGCACAAAAAGATATTCGTTTTGCTCGCACGATCCAGAGACTTCAACGCTCTGTTGTCTCCGAGCTAGAGAAAATCGGGATCATCCACCTCTACACTTTGGGTTTCCGAGGCGATGACATAATCTCCTTTGATCTGTCCCTCAATAACCCATCAAAGCTTGCAGAGCTTCAGGAGCTGGAACACTGGAAGACCAAGTTTGATGTTGCCGGCTCAGCCACAGAGGGCTTCTTTAGTCGCCGCTGGATTGCTGAGCACCTATTCCACCTCTCCGAGGATGAATTCTTGAGAAATAGCAGGGAGCTAGTTTATGATAAAAAATATGATGCGTTGTTGCAAGGACAGTTTGAAGCCGCGTCTGCCGCTGCTGCTGGTGGCGGTGACCTTGGGGGGGGTGGTCTCGGCGGCTCTCTTGGTGGGGATGTGGGCGCGGACCTTGGCGGAGACCTGGGCGGTGAACCACTGGGAGGAGAAGCTGGAGGAGAACCAGCGGCTGATGCAGGAGCAGCCGACGCGGATGCAGGAGCAGACGATTCAGTCTTACTCGCAACCCCTGATGCTCCCCCCGGAAAGCGAGACTCAACCATTACTCGTGCCGATGGAAAGACGACTACCGCCCGATCCCATGGATGGTACGAGCCCAAAAAAGTAGACCGTAGAGACGCAGGCGCGCGTAAGCGTTCGTACATGTCTCACTCTACTCCCGAGATGTTCAGAAACACCGATAGGACCCGAGTACCTGGCAGCCAAGATCTAATGAGACTTGGAAAAGGTATTTATGAAAATATAGAATCTACTTATGATATGGAAGAGAAAAAACTCATTAAGTCTAACTTGGAAATAAGAAGATTGGTAGAAAACTTGGAGCAAAATGAAGATGCTGACAAAGACAAGACACAATAAGAAGCGTAACACCGCCTTCATCTACGAAGCCCTAGTGAGGGAGCTGACGAAATGCATTGTGGCAAAAGACCAAGAACGAAGAGGCATTGTTGTCTCCATAGTTAAGGAACACTTTGCCAAGGGCTGCGCTTTGAGAGAGGAGTTGGAACTCTACAGGACTATATATGAGTCTAAAGATCTACAGCAAAACACTTGCGAGAGGCTAATTGCTGAGGTCAAGAACTCTCACAACTTATTAGATAAAGACCAGATTTTTGAAGAACAAACGGCGCTAATAAATAAGATAAATCGTCTTTTATCAAAAGATGTGTTTTCTAATTTTGTTCCCAATTATAAGGACCTGGCAACAATAGCACAGATTCTAAATCCGGATACCTCCATTAAACATCGTGTTTTGCTTGAAGCAAAGTTAGCGAAGGCGCTCTCCGAGGAGCTTGAACAGTCTGCCCAAAAGATGGCGCCTATTGACAATCTAGTCTACAAGACCTTTGTCAAGAAATTTAATGAACAGTATAACGGAAAGTTGCTAGAACAACAGCAACAGCTTTTGAGCCGCTACATCGCTTCATTTCATGACGATGGCGTAGAATTAAAGATATTTATTAATGAGGAGATTAATCGGTTAAAGGGTACTTTGAGTGATTCTTTGATGAGCGAAGAGATAAGAGAAGATAAAACTCTTCTTGAGAACACTACTAGGGTGTTATCTGCGTTAAACACTTATAGCGAAGCAGAGATTAATCCCTCCATGATTGAGCAGGTCCTAAAGATTCAAGGCTTAGCTCAGGAGCTAGACGGCTAATGACACTAAAGGTTAAAATCGGATCAGCGATTGATGACGGACAAACTGACGCTGAGGTCGCACAGCGCCCTGGTATCAAGGTACGTCTGGATATTCGCAAGACTTTGGGTGGCAATCTTATAATCGGCGACCATCCCGATATTGACATTGTTATTATGCCAGCTAAAAATAAAATTTTAACACTAGCCAAAAAGCTAAAGAGCGGCACTGTCTATGGAGCACAAAGCAGAATGTTTGAATTTCTCCAGGCACGGGGAATTGTTGAGCCCGACAGTATTCAGGGAGGTAACGTGTTCGCTTCACTAGAGGGAATCATCCCAGAAGCCCCTGAGTTACCAGCCATTAAGATTGCAATAATAAACATTGCTAAATGGTTAGAGCAAGAGCAGCCCGCCCTTGACTTCGTTGAGGAATACGAACAGGAGGTTACGGACGACTACACAGATCCTGACAAGGAATACTCTACTGAACTTGGTCAGGTGCCACAAGCAGCCGACAAGGGTTCTATAAAACCCTCTCTTGTCCGTGGTCCTTATGGACTATCTCTGTATAATTATTACGGAATGTAGAGTGTAGCATGGACCTTCTGTACTTTATCTTGTGTGCTTTTGGGTTGACCAATATTTTAGTCTATGGTTCTGTGTTCAACAAGGTCAGACCAAGGCACCATTTTTTTCACTGCCCTATGTGCGTAGGCTTTTGGGTCGGTGTATTTTTGTTGGTGACTAACCACTTCACAGAACTATTTATGTTTGAGCAAAGTCTATACAATGCTCTTATTCTGGGCTTCCTCAGCTCAGGCACATCGTATATTCTCGCCATGTTGTTTGGCGATAAAGGAGTTAGACATGAGGTTCACGGATCGCAAGTGGGGACTACAGCCAGTCCGCAGGTGTTGTAAGGGGTCCAGACTCATGCGGGTGGCGCCCGCATCTAGGTAAACATTATGAGTAAGAAACTACTAAGAGAATTTTTCGCACTATGTGATGGCGGCATCTGCCAAGATCTTCTAACCGAAGCTGAGAAGAAGTTCGTGGCAGAGGGCGGTATGATTTTGTCTGGAGTTTGTCAGAGAGCCGAGACCCTTAACGGAAACGGTAGAAAGTATGGCAAGAAAATTCTAGAGCGCGAAGTTCAGAATTATCAGAAGCTTATTGATGAGAGCCGCGCCCTCGGCGAGCTTGACCACCCCGATAGTTCAGTTGTAGAACTTTCCAAAGTCTCCCATAAGGTGACAAAGCTTTGGATGGAGGGTGATGACGTCTACGGAAAAATCCAGGTGCTCCCGACCCCTTCCGGCAATATCCTACGATCTCTTGTGGAGAGCGGCGTTCAAGTAGGCATCTCATCACGAGGACTAGGCTCTGTTTCGGAGCACAACGGTGTGACAGTGGTTCAAGACGATTTTCAGCTTATCTGTTTTGATATGGTCTCTGAGCCCTCAACTCCCGGTGCTTTTATGATGCGCGAGCACAAGGAGCCACTAAACGAAAACCGAGGCGATAAGCTTAATCGCCTTTTCAACGAGATTTTAAAGGACTAGCAAATTTATGAAAAACCCCAACATACAAAGGATTTTACGAGAAGAGATTGAGTTGTTTGCCAAGGGGCAGAAGATCCTAGCAGAGCATAGACGTCTCGTAGCAAGAGGACAAGACTTTCACAGCCAAGCCGCCCTCTTTCTCATTGAAGAACTTACAGGAAAGCCTGTTGATCCCGATCAACTTGATGAGAGCATCTGGGGCAAGGCTAAGTTTATGCTTGGCAAGATGGGCTCCCTTGAGAGGGGTAAGTTATTTGGTCGCAAGAGTAAGAAATACAAAGCGGCAGTGGAACAGCTAGAGGCAGCCCTAGAGAAAGCAGCAGGGCAGCTAGCCAGGGGATTAAAGAATAGTCTTCCGCAGAAGTATGAGAACTTCCCGAACAATGAGGATCAAGAGGATTTTGTAAAGGCACTTATGATTATTGGCGAAGCCTACGATTCTATTCGTGACCGAGTCACCAGCGGCGAGATGCAGTATGATGTTGGACAGCCTGTGGTGGAATCCCTCCGCCAACTCGTGTTGTTCTATTTGGACAACGAACTCGCGGATGTCTACAAACACTTCAATGAGCAGGAAGAAGAAGTAAAGGGTAAATTCACCAAGGTCGGCGCCGGCGAAGAGGATTATGCCAAAGATTCAGGGACCGTTAAGGGGTTAGAGAGCAACCTAGCCCCCGCTGTCCTAGCCGCCTCTGGAGTATTGAGTGGCGTGCTTGGAGCAGCACCATGGTTCCAGCAGCTCCTAAGTACCGCCCCAGCGAACCCCACGGCTGCTGCGACTACGGTACAAAAGATTCTAGGACCCATGGACGGCGAAGGTTTCACCCAAATGCTAGGAAGGCTAACTCAGGGGAACCCCGCACACTTTAGCGCTTCCGCCGCTCCAAAGGAATTATTTGCAGCTATGCAGTCTGTGGGTATTGACCCAACAAACCCCAAGGCACTTTTTAAGTTGGGTGTAGATCCAGCTGCATATCAGAGTGCGCTCGCTTCCGGTGCTACCACCATTGGCGACATGTTCCCAGCTTCAAACACCGCGCTGTACCTAGACAAGGGTGCGTCCGTTGTTACAAGCATTGTCAAGGGACTAACAAAAGCAAAGGCCGGCGCAGCCGCCGCAACCGCCGCTGCGGGTGTAAATCCTGTTTTAGCAACACTCGGTCTTGGAGCTGCGGCAGCAGGCGCAGCAGTCAAGCTTCTACGCATGAAGGGCTTGCGCTCTTCTCGCGCACAACTTCTCCGAGACCTCGCCAACGAGATGCAGGACCTACCCCAGCCCGAAGCTACACCGGGCGGTGACCCGCAGCCTGGTCCTGAAACCAAGCCTGGTCCTGAAACCAAGCCTGGTCCTGAAACCAAGCCTGGACCCGAGACTCCACCTCCGCCCAAGCCGCCAGCCCCGAATGTTACAAGACTTGGTCTGGCTAGGCTAGATGATGACGGTGTTGATATATTTATTGGAACTCGTAGAAACAAGGACGAGCGCCAAAAAGAGCTAGACATGATGAAACAGGCTCAAGACGATGCCCCGGTCGGCAGTGACTCTACGCCCACCTCACGCCAGATAGATACCGCCCTCCGGCAACTCAAACGAAGACCTGACGCAGATACTCTAGATTATGACGATCTACAGAAGGCTGTCAAGGGTCGCAGCAAGAAAGAGCCCGAGATTTTCATTACAGTAGATGCTAGTGTTCGCCAGCACGTTGCTCAGGCACTTAAGGCTGTGGGCGCCATCAAAGATGCTGCTGTGACGGACGAGATCAAGGCGGCTGTTGACGCTGCGTCTGAGAAGATGGTTGATAGGTTCGCAGCTAGCAAGAAGAAGCAGACTCCCCGCCAGGCGCGCATTATCGCAGCCCGCGAACTCAAGAAGGCTGGTATTGAAGATTTAGAGTTTGACGACTTTAAACCTATTGTTAAGGTCTTCCAAGACTATGGTTTGGTTCGCCCCGGAGAACTTACACCTGGTCGCAAGCGCAAGAGGAAGGGCGCTGAGAAGCCTCTTCCGAAGACAGGTAACCCACCCCCGCCTCGTAGAACTAAGGCAGCTGCAAAGTCCCCGGAGCGCCAAGAGCTAGAAGACGCATCAGCTTCCGTGAATCGCCAAAGAGCAGAACTTGGTTTAGCGGAGAGACTTGGCGATCTTGATCACATTACTGACGCTGCCCACGAGCAGTTGTTTGAGAACTTGGTAAAGAAATTCACAAAATAGGATTTTAAATGAAGAAAGATGAGTTGAAGAAAATCTTAAAGCCTCTTATCAAAGAGTGCATTAAAGAAGTAATATTTGAAGACGGAACATTGTCCAACATAGTTTCTGAGGTTGCTCAGGGACTAGGGCGCACTCCCTTAGTAGAAGCCGCTCCTGCAGTGCGAGAGGTTGACAACACAGCACTGCGAGAAGCTCAGAGCGCACAGCGTATGCAAGAGGCGCAGCAGAGGCAGCAACAACTATTGTCTGCTATCGGTACCGACGCCTATGGTGGCGTGAACGTTTTTGAAGGTACTGCTCCCCTTTCCAAAGGTGGAGCCGTATCAGCAACACCATCAGCAAAGAGTGCTTTAGCTGATGTAGACCCCAGCGACCCTGGAATTGACATCTCAAACATTATGGACCTGGCGTCAGGACGCTGGGCTGCACATATGAAATAACGGAAGACAAATGACTATTAACGTAAAGATTACACCGAAAAACAGACACGAAACTTCAGATCGGATGATCCGAAGGTTCATAAAGAAGACAAAGAAGATTAAATTGATGGATGAGCTTCGTGACCGACGCTACTATGTAAAGCCTTCTGAGATAAAAAGAGCAGCAAGAAGGAGGCAGATAGCAGAAAATAAAAAACGAGTTCGCCAAGAAAAGGCTATTTTGCTTGAAGAGCCTAATTATAATAGAAAAAAGAAATCTAGGAGATAAATATGGGAAACGACACTTCCAACGTCATGAGAAACTATAGTGTTGGGCTGCAGAACGTAGGTTCATACCAGGTTTCAGGAACACCCTGGATTAGTGGATCAAACGCAATGACGGCTAGTGCTGAGCGTCACTTCGCATTTCCGATGGTTGCCAAATCAGTTAGGGTAACTTGTACAACACGAGATAGCAATGGTCTATGTCCCGAGCTGAGAATTCATTTTAATTCTATGGCTTATGACGGCGAGGGAGCTACACTTGATGTAATCAGCGGCATGCATGATTATGTTTTGTCGGGAACAGTGCGCGAAGTTACAATTCCTGTAAAGTGTAAACAAATTTATATTTCTACCCCTGATGCTGGAATCGCCAGAAAATATAGAATCTATGCAGAGTTAACACAGATTCCTGTTGAGAGGATGTTTACGATCACCGGCTCTGGCTTGACGTCACCGCTAGTATAGGAGCTTTAAATGCCAGATTATGGATGGGCATACATAAACCTAGATGTCTTAAAGACAATAGAGGGACCAGATATAACCGGGTCTGTCGCGATTGTCACAGGAGACACCACTCTTTCTGGGTCTAAATATCTAGCCTTTGCTACCGCGTCCAACAAAGTCGGCATTGGATTAAATTTCCCGACCGTCTTACCTGCCTATCAGTTGGATGTTTCCGCTAGCGCGGGGCAAACTACTGCAGCTAAATTTCATGGTGATGTCCGCGTTTCTGGCTCTGCGTTTGTTTCTGGAACTCTTAGAGTGGAGAACTTAGAAGCAAATACGGTTATTTCTTCAAGTAACTTGATCATAGCCGACTCGGTTATTGGGCTTGGCTTCGGTGATACGGTGGGAGCCACGGGCTCTGCTGGCGACCGAGGGCTTATCTTGGGTATCACCGGCAGCCTCAACCAGGCATTAATTTGGGATCAAACCTCGGGAAGTTTTGTTCTCGGCAAGGTCGGCGCAGCAGGACCCGGACGCACTGCTTTTGATATTCCTGCCTCTAATCTGTCTAAGCTTAAAGCAGGTGAGCTAACCGGGTCTACAGGCGTAAGTGGCTCAGAGGGTCAGTTTGGTGACTTAAAGATCGCGGGCAACACTCTTAGTGTAGAAGGAGCCTCCAAGATTAATCAGGATGTGCGTACAAGCGCCACCGGTGTTCAATTTGGCGGTACTTTAACAACTAGTGCGGTCACCGCCTCCAGCACTCTAAAAGTTGCGGGCGCTCTCTCTGCTTCTGATAACACATTATTTGTGGACCCGACCACAGCTAGAGTGGGAGTTAATGTAGCTCTCCCTGATGCGTTCCTTCATGTTAGTAGTTCCGCTGCTGGTGTAAAGGGTTTGATAGTCAGCGCTAAAGAGGACCAATCAGCCGATATTGTTGCGGTTCAGAATAAAGCTGGCGCAACATCTATGAAAGTTGCTGCGGGGGGAGAGACCACCTTAACTAACCTTACAGCTTCTATTATGAACCTGTCCAACCCCGCGACAGGTTCTAAGGCTGGTCCAGGTAGCTATCTTGTCCTAAACGCCAATAAAGATTTGGTATTGACCACCGCCGGCGGCGGCGCAGTTTCGGCAGTTGCCAATGGAGCAAATGATAGAATTGCAACGTTTAGTTCAGCCGATGCCCTTAACGGCGAGGCGAGTTTAACATTTGATGGCTCTATCCTGACCGTTGCCGATGATATTTCAGTTGCCGCAAAGGTGCTGCACACGGGTGATACAGACACCTTCCTAAAGTTTGACACCGACAAAATAGAATTCAATGCCGGCAATGAGACACTCCTAACGCTAAAAGAAGACACTCAAGATTTAGTCACAGTGGGAGACGGCGGAGATGTTGACTTTCAGGTCAAGACAAGCGCCAGCGATAACACAATTTTCGCACAAGGCTCTGACGGAAAAGTAGGTATAGGAAAGGGTGCCCCGACTGCACTCCTCCACTTATCTCAATCTAACACCACGGCAAACAATCCGGGCAACCATCTTCTTCGCATAGAAGATGGCAACCCTTCTATAGGAAGCAAGATACAAACAAAGCCAATCATGCTTGTTACCGCTTCGTATGCAGGAGATGGCTGGGCTGAGGGCTTTGTTGGGATTAATACAGACAGCCCGCAAGGTGCTCTTCATGTTATGTCACAGCTGGATGGTGGTAATGGTAAGCACACGCTCATCGCTGATTCTGGTAAAGTCGGCATTGGAACAAACGGAATCAATGCCCTGTTGCATGTTAGCTCTTCCACGGCAGATCAAAAGACATTTTTAGTAAATGCCACACACGACCAATCTGTGGACGTGGTCACAGTAACACAAAAAACTGGCGCAACTTGCTTCAAGATCAGCGAGGCCGGAACAACCACCATTACAGACCTTGCACAAACCGGTGGTTCCATTAACAACGCAACAATTGGAGCATCCACTGCTGCACCAGTCACGATGACTGCAGGTGCTGTAAAATATCGCTCAAAAGCTAACAGCGACAGTCCTTATAGTGTGGTCGCGAGCGATTATATTATCGGTGTCAATACATCAGGTGGTGCAGTAGAAA
>UEXM01002584.1_pt1 | contig 12643 bp, 14 predicted proteins | sample 1796661 | NCBI WGS metagenome assembly UEXM01 (sample SAMEA4772469, study PRJEB27181) | metagenome | reverse complement strand
AATTTTGGACAAAAGTGGGGTTTGTATCAATCAATATTTACAATCGCTAAAGAAGATGCAGCTAGAATTGATGAAGCAACCAGACTTCAAATACATACCTGTTTAATGTATTTGGAATATATAAAGGATAAAACAAATTTAGAGAATGCTTTAATAAAAAGAGCACATAAAAAATAGATATGACACAAGTATATGACTTATTAGACAAGTTAAAGGACGAATTAAGATTAAATAAGCACGTTAATAGTGTTAGTTTTGGAGATATTACCGAAGTTAACCTAAATAAGACAGATATATTCCCTTTAACACACTTAAACATCTCAAATGCTGTAATAAGCTCAAATACTATCACTTTTACGCTTCAAGTACTATGTGCAGACATATTAGACTACAATAAACAGGATTATAGCTATGATTTGTTCTATGGCAACGATAATTTACAAGATATAATGAATACACAGTTGCAAGTAGTCAATTTAGTGTACTCTAAGCTAAAAAGAGGTACTTTAAGAACAGAATTACTACAAGTAGACGATAATATCTCTGTTCAGCCATTTAAAGACAGATTTGAGAATGAATTAGTAGGATGGGGAGCTGATATAGACATAATAATGAGAAATGATATAAGTATCTGCTAATGGACACTAGTTTTATAACAATAGCACTTAAAAGACTAGGCGACCAAGTTGTAGATAGGCTTCAGCAGCAGTTAGATACAGATGATACTGTAGCTAGTGGTAATTTATCAAGAAGCATTAAGTCACAAGCTGTAGGTAACGCTTTAACAGTTACTATGGCTGGTTATGGTGGAGCTATAGATGAAGGTATCCGTAAAGGAGGTAGACCAGCTAACGGATATAGAATTAAGGAATGGTTAAAGGTCAAAGGTATACGTCTTAGAGACAATACTACTGGCAGATACCTTAAACAGACAGACTATAATTACAATAAGATATCTTTTCTTATTAGTAGAAGTATAGCTAGAGATGGAATAATAAAAAGATTCGGATATAAAGGAAGTAATTTTATAGACAGAGCAATAAACAACACATTAGATGAATTTGATGATGCTATATTAGAAGCATTTAATAAGGAACTAACAAAAGAATTTGATAAAATAAAAACAAATGGCTAAAATAAACGTAAGAAGTCCATACTTCGTAAACATATCATCTAGTAACTTGATAAGTGCAACTATTGAAATTTTAATATACACAGGTGCAGCAAATACATCTTGGCAAGGAAGTCCACAATATAGTTTAAGTTCAACAGCTATAAACAATAAAGTTAATTTTGATATATCAGAACTTATAAAGGACTATATACCAGCAGCATTCAATGGAGTTTATCCAAACAAGTTAGATGCTACGGATGATTATACTACAATGTATGTTGATTATCAAATTACATTAGTTATAACAGGAGGAAATACACAATCTCTATCTTTAGGAAACAGAGCTTTTTATGCTTATGGATATTTTGAAGATGGTGCAAATCCTCAACTATTACAAGGTTACTTACAATCTAATAATGTTATACTAAAAAAAGATGATGCTCCTATAAGAATACCAGTAGATAATGAAAACACTAACTCAGTAGCTTTCTTTTATCAAGGTCAACAAGTATATTCTTGGGTTAAAGATACTAATCTTAAAATACAAGACCAAATTGTTTATGTAAGCAACGGAGTTAACGGAGCAGATAGCTTTGAAGAAAGAGTAGAGTTAGCTGGAGGTACATTTGAAGACAATGCTTGTATTGACGAATTTGAAGACGATTTTGAGTTACACCCTGTAGATACAGTTTATGTGTCAGCAGCAGATGGTTTAACAATAATTAAAGTAGATAATATAGAAGAGTGTAAATATACTCCTTACAAGGTCACGTTTATCAATAAGTTTGGTGCTTATCAAGATATATGGTTCTTTAAGAGAAGTAATCTTAGTATGACTAAGAAAGATGAGATGTTTAAGTCAAATATAATAAATAATGGCTCTTATAACACTTATCAGCATCAATATGAGACTTTTCACGTTAATGCCAAAGAAACTTTAAGTTTAAATACAGGATTCTATCCAGAATCTTACAATGAAGTATTTAGACAGATGTCTTTAAGCGACAAAATATGGATAGAGTACAATGAAAAGACTTTACCAGTTAGATTGACCTCATCTAACCTATCATTCAAGACTAGATTAGATGATAAGCTAATAAATTACACAATAGAACTAGAATTTGCATTTGATAAGATAAACAACGTAAGATAATATGCGTAGAGAAGTAGAAATATACATAAATACAGCAGGATTTGGCGAAACTGTAACTTATAAGCGATTAGACATCTTTTCGGAAGAATCTATCAACATAACTAACTCAATACAAGATATTAGAGATATAGCTAAGGTATTTACTGACTTTACACAACAATTTAGCTTACCTGCTAGTTCTCCTAACAACTTAATCTTTAAACACTACTATAATTTTGATATAGATGGTGGTTATGATGCTAGAGTAAAGAGAGAAGCTTTAATAAAGATAAATGGAGAGGATTATAAGAAAGGATTTCTTAGTTTAAATAGCGTAAGCATGAAAAACGGAGTTGCTTTTGCTTACAAGGCTGTATTTTATGGTAAAACAGTAAATCTTAATTTGCTTTTTGGAGATGATGAGCTAGATAACTTAGCTGTAGATAATACTTCTTATTTATCTAAATTTAATCAAACATATACTACTTCTAACGTAGAAACAGGATTTACTGATGGATTTAATTTAGTTAATAACAATTTAGTATCTAATGGTTCTAATACAACAGCAGGAGACTTATGTTATCCTTTTATAAGTGGTAAAAGTCATTATTATTGGGATTCAAATCACGACAATGGACCTGCGTTAAGAGAAGAGGTTGTTTCAAGAAATGTAAGGCATAGTAACAGTTCTACATCTCATCCTACTGGACTATCTATGATAGACTTAAAACCAGCAATTAGATTATATCACATAATACTAGGTATAGAAGACAGATATGGTATTACATTCTCTAAAAACGGAACAAACGACTTCTTTAGTACGTCTAATGCTTCATTCTATGAGTTATACTTATGGTTGCATAGAGAAAAAGGAGATTTATCTTCACAAATAGCAATAAGCGAAAGAAAACTTGATTTAGATGACTATGTGTTTGTAAACACAACTCCTACTGGTCAAAACGACCCTAGAAGCAATTCTAATAAAGACTTAGTTACTTCTATTGTAGTTGATGGACCTGATATTACAGAGATTTATTATAATTATCAAATACAAGTAACTCCTAACACTGGAGCAGGATTATATACTTTAGAATTATTTGATGGAGAGTCAGGAGAAATAATAGGAACTTCAGAGCATTCTGGAGATGCTGCTGTTACTAGAAGCTATACGATAAGAAAGGAATCTGGAAGTGGAGAAGGAACACAAACTTTTACTCCTATACTTAAAGTAAGAACACAAGGAGGAATAACTCAAATAGCTATAAATAGCTTTAAGATAGTATACAATCAGGTAGATAATTCAGGTGGTTCTGCTGGTTATACTGCTAACTATACATACAATGGAGGTAACGCTATAGGGGTTTCTTCAGGTATAAATATAGTAGATAATATGCCTAAGATGAAAGTAATAGATTTCTTAACATCTATATTTAAGATGTTTAATCTAACAGCTTTTTATGATGGAGAAACAATTAAAGTGAGAACATTAGATAAGTTTTATCAAGAAGGTACAAGTCACGATGTAAGTCAATATATACACGCTGATAAACATACTGTAGATAAAGCAAATATATACTCTAAGATAGATTTTGAGTATCAAGACGCATCTACTTTTGCTATAGTCAATAGTAATGAAATAACTAATGATGAATTTGGTAATGAAAGACTTAGTAATAGGTCTAATGCTATAAGCAACCCTTTAGCATTTGATGGAGGAACGTATTCTGTTAAGTTAGGGTTTGAACATCTTATGTATGAGAGAATGACTAATCAAAATGATGACACAGATAGAACTACTATACAATGGGGATGGATGGTTAGTAAGGATGAGAATCCAATACTTGGAAAACCTCTAGTTTTTTATTGTAGAAAACAAGACACTTCTAATTATGTTATATTTAGTACAGATGGTTCTGATTTTGACCAATATATAAGACCAGCAAATACTTTAACAACAAGTGCGTCTACTAATTTACAATCAATTCATTTTGGCGAAGAAGGAGATGAGTTCTTTGTAGATAATGTAAATACAGAAAGCCTGTTTAACAATTACTACTTTAACTATATAGTTCCTATATACAATGAAAAGTCAAGGTTATCTAAGTTTGAAGCTACATTACCTTTAAAATTAGTGACTAAGTTAGAATTAAACGACAAACTAATTATATCAGGTAGAACTTATAAGATAAACAGAATACAGATGAATATAAATACTGGTAAGGCTACATTAGAATTAATAAACGAAGTGTAATATGATAAGAGAGATAATAGATTTATTAGGAACATCTGATTGGAATGTTAAAGACGAAGATATAGATATAGCTAAAGGTAAATATTTAGCACCTACTAATTGGAAAGAATTAAAAAACGCAATAAAACGAAATAAATAATGGCAACAAGTTCAAGTGTAGTAAAAGAAATAAAAATAATTGTTAATGGAGGTCAAGCTACAGCTTCAATAGATGGTGTTACTGTAAGTACTAAGAAACTAAACTCTGAGTTGGTAAAGCTATCTCAAAATGCTGGTAAAGGCAAAGGAGCTTCAGGAGCAACTGGTGGAGCTACTGCAACAGTATTAGAACTTGGTAGAACTATATCAGATTCCAACTACGGAATTAGAGGTATGGCGAATAACCTTTCACAATTAGCATCTAACCTTGTATTTACTACTAGAGCAGCAGGAGGATTCGGAGCTGGACTAAAAAGTATATGGTCAGCAATGATGGGTCCTTTAGGTTTAGTACTAGCGTTTCAAGGAGCTATTGCTTTATTAGAAAGATGGAGTATGAGAGCTAAAGATGCTGAAGAAGCTACTGATGAGTTAATGAAGGCAGTAGGCTCTTCTGCTTCTAACTTAAAAATACTACAAGACACTTTAGAAAAAAACTTATTAAGTCAAGAGCAGGCTAATAAGGCTGTAGAAAAAGCTAATAAGGAATACGAAGGATTAAACATATCGTTAGATGAAAATAACAAGTTAACTGATGATAGTAAAATAGCTATAGACAATAAAATACTTTCATTAGAAAAACTATCAAAAGCGTTAGCACTACAAAAATTAATAGAAGAAAAATACACTGAATTATTACCTCTAGAGATAGAGCAAACTAAACTAGATACAGATGAAAAGCTTAAGAATGCTAGAGCATTATCAGCATTATCATCTAGCTATAAAGAAAATGGAAGTGCTGTAGAAGAGGCTGCTGCTTCAAGAGCTAGAGGAGTTGCTCAAGAAGGAAGAGAAGCTATAAACGTACTAAAAGAAGAACTAAACGATTTATTGAAACTTGCAGGAGATGAAGGTTTAGTAGAGAAAATGCTTAAGGGTGATGAACAGAAAAAAAGCAGAAGTAAAAAAACAAAAAAGACAACAGACCAAGAATTTGACTTTCCTACTGGAGAAGGGGTTTTCTGGACTACAGAAGATTACAATACTGCCATGCAGCTTGATTTTGATATGACACAAAGATACTTAGATTCAAGAAGAGTTTTCTCTGATGAACAAAGAGTTTCAAATCAAGAAGAGAATCTTAAATTATTAAATGACCAAATTCTTCATCAAGAAAATATTACTGTTCTTGAAGCAGAAGGGTCTATAGAAAGACTAGAAGCAGAAAGTATTTTATCTATGATGAGAATGGATTTACAAGATGCTGAACTTCAACATGAATTAGACACTATTGAAGCTAAAAAGAACGCTCAAATGCAATATGTTAATTTTGCTGGTCAATTAGGCAGTATTTTGGGAAAAATTGCTGGTAAAAATAAAGAATTAGCAACAGCAGCTTTAGTTGTAGAAAAGGGTGCTGCAATAGCAGGAGTAGTCGTACAAGCATCTGCAAGTATAGCACAAAGAACAGCAGCAAATGCTGCAATACCAGCTTTCTTGCCACTAGGAATTCCTAATCCTGCTTATATTGCAGATTCGTTATTTATGGCTAAAGATATTGCTAGGACTAAGATTTCTGCTGGAATTTCTATTGCTGCTATATTAGCATCAGCAGTTTCAGGAGGTAAGAAAAACGTACCTTCAGCAAGAGGAGGAGGAGGGACTCCTTCAGCAGGTGGAGGAGATAGAACATTTGACTTTAACTTAGTTGGTTCTACAGGAACTAATCAATTAGCTGAAGCAGTAGGTAGTCAATTCCAAGAACCTGTTCAAGCTTATGTAGTAAGTAGTCAGATGACATCACAACAAGAATTAGACTTACAAATATCAACAGGAGCTTCATTAGGAGGTGATTAATATAAAACAAAATACATTAAATACGTTATCAAATTATGGAAGAAAATATTATAGAATTATTTATAGACGAAGAAAATGATTTTGCTGGTATAGAAGCTATATCTATAGTTGAAAACCCTGCAATAGAAGAAGACTTCATTGCTTTAAAAGCACAAGAGATTAAGTTAGCTGAAGTAGATGCTGAGAAACGCATACTTATGGGAGCTGCTTTAATACCAGACAAAAAGATATACAGACATAACGGAGAAGAGGAGTATTATATATTCTTCTCTAAAGAAACTGTAAGAAAAGCTTCTGAGCTGTTTTTGACTAAGGGTAAGCAGAATAACTCAACATTAGAACACGAAGTAGAATTAAACGGACTAAGTGTTGTAGAGAGTTGGATAATAGAAGATGAGCAAAAAGACAAATCAGCTAAGTATAATCTTAACTTACCAGTAGGAACTTGGATGGTTTCTGTAAAAGTAAATAATGAGCAGATTTGGGAAGAGTTTGTTAAAGAAGGTAAAGTAAAAGGCTTTAGTATAGAAGGATTCTTTACAGATAAACTAGACGAAAGACCTAATGAAAGTGTAAAAGAACAAATGGACTATGATGAGTTTGAAGCATTAGCTAAATTATTTCAGCTAGAGGACTTTTTGCTTAGAGGAGAAGAAATAGAATTAGAAACATATAGTGATTATCCACAAGCTGCAAGAAACAATGCTAAGAGAGCATTAAAGTGGAAAGAAGAGAATGGTAGTGAATGTGGAACTCTAGTAGGATGGACAAGAGCTAATCAATTAGCATCAGGAGAAAATATATCTCGTTCAACAATAGCTAGAATGGCTTCATTTAAAAGACATCAACAGAATAAAGACGTTCCTTATAGTGAGGGATGTGGTGGTATTATGTGGGATGCTTGGGGTGGTAGCTCTGGAGTTAACTGGGCAATAAACAAACTAAAACAAATAGATAAATGAAAAAAACACCAAGTAACGTAAGTCCAAAGAATAGTAAAAGAGCTTGTTTATGTAAAGATAGTACCTATAGCACTAAGTGCTGTGATGGTAGTTTACAGGCTCAAGGAATTGGTAGTTTAACCAAACAAAGTAATCCATAATAATCCGAAAATGAAACAGATTATTTATTAAACGTTAACAAATTATAATAATTATTTATGAAAGCAACAGAAATTATCAACAAATTTAAAAACGTATTACTTTCTGTAGAAGCTGAAGAAGAAACTCCTGTTCAAGAGGAGCTTTCTGCTGAAGTAGAAACAGAAGTAGTAGAAGAGCAAGTAGAACTTGCTGAAGAAACAGTAGATGAGACTTCTTTAGAAGAAGAGGTAATCGAAGAAGACGTGGTTGAAGAAGTAGTAGAGGAAGAAAGCATTTACGCTACCAAAGAAGAATTAAACAAGGTAGTAGCTGAATTCAAAGCTATGTACGACCAAATGATGGACAACGTGAGTGAGGTTGAATCATCTGAAGTTCCTGAAGAATTAAGCTCTGACAAAGTAGAGTTATCTGAAGAAGCAGAGTCTATCGCACATTCTCCTGAAGCTGAAGTAAGCTCAAACACAATGAACTTATATTCTCAGAAACAACCAGTAACAACAAAACAAAGAGTATTTAACAAATTATTTAACAACTAATATTAATTATGGCAACTACAACATCAATTACATCTACTTACGCAGGCGAATTTGCAGGGAAATATATTTCTGCTGCTTTATTATCTGCTAATACTATCGAAAAAGGTGGTATCGAAGTAAAACCAAACATCAAATTTAAAGAAGTAATCAAGAAATTAGCTACAGGAGCACTTATAGCTAACGGAGGATGTGACTTCGCTGCAACTTCTTCTGTAACTTTAACAGAAAGAATCATCCAACCAGAAACATTCCAAGTAAACTTAGAATTATGTAAAGCTGATTTCCGTTCAGATTGGGAAGCAGTATCTATGGGATATTCTGCATTTGACTCATTACCTAAAACTTTCCAAGATTACTTATTAGCTCACGTTGTAGCTAAAGTAGCTGAAAAGAATGAGCAAAACATCTGGGGAGGAGTTAACGCTAACGCTGGAGAGTATGACGGATTTGTAACTCTTGCAAAAGCTGACGCAACTGTTATTGACGTAGCAAAAGCAACTGTAACTGCTGCTAACGTTATCGCTCAATTAGGAGCTATCGTTGATGCAATTCCTTCTTCACTATACGGAAAAGAAGACTTATACTTATATGTATCACAAAACATCGCTAGAGCTTACGTAAGAGCTTTAGGTGGATTTGCTTCTAACTTAGGTGGAGCTGGAACAATGAACGAAGGTACTCAATGGTACAACGGAGGAGAATTATCTTTCGATGGCGTAAGAATCTTTGTTGCTAATGGATTAGCTGACAACCACGCAATGGCTGCTGAAAAGTCTAACTTATATTTCGGTACAGGTTTATTATCTGACCACAATGAAGTAAAAGTTATCGATATGGCTGACATTGACGGAAGTCAAAACGTAAGAATAGTAATGAGATTTACTGCTGCTGTACAATACGGTATCGGTTCTGACATCGTTCTTTATTCTTAATATAACTTAATACTAACATATAAAAGGGGTAGGTGGGATATTCTACCTACCCTTTTTTATTAAAAAACATATAAAAAATGGCTTGTGATTTATCAAAAGGGAGACTAGAAGCGTGTAAAGAGTCCGTAGGTGGAATTAAAAATCTTTACATTGCTAATTACTCTGACGCTATGTACGCTGGTATGGACGATTCTAGTACAAAACCTCCAACCGATGCTGCATTTAACGGTACGGTAGCAACTTTAGCTGCTGCTGTAGACGTTTTTAAATTTGAACTAAGAGGAGATAATAATACATTTGAAGAAACTAATGAGAATTCCAGAGACAATGGAACTTCATTCTGGACTCAATCAGGTTCTTTTGTGCTTAAGGCTCAAAATGCTGAAACAATGATGCAATTAAAATTATTATCTTACGGAAGACCTCATATAATTATCGAGGACTACAACGGAAAATTTAGAATGGCTGGAGCGCAAAACGGATGTGAAGTTTCTGTTAATACTTCTACAGGAGGTGCAATGGGAGACTTAAATGGATATAATATTACTTTCGAAGGAAAAGAAGTATTACCATCTTTATTTGTGTTAAATACATTAGTTGCTGTAGGTAGTTCTTCAGGATTCGATGTACAAACGGCGAATATGATTAACGATTAATAATATTGTTTATTATTAGTGAAAATAGGGTAGGCATTAGCTTACCCTTTTTTATTATAAAACAAAAAAGAAAAATATCGTTATCATAATATGATAATAACAAATAATGATAGTGCACAGACGTTTAACATCATTCCTAGAAGTACTTCGGTAACGTATACTACTCTAGGTAATGGAACTGTTGTTGCATCTGCTGGTTCTTTAACAATATCGTTTTTAGAGGAAAGTACAAATGATACTTTTAACTTTACTAACAGCCAAAGCACTAAGCATGATAATTATTTGGCATTTCAAGTGAGCACATCAAATAAACTAAGAACAAGTTTTGATTATTTTATTACTATATTCAATACTACAACAAATAAATTAGTTTACAGAGATAAAGTATCTGTTCTGCCAGATGCTAGTGTTCCTTATAATAACAAAGGAAGATATTCTATAAGTAATTCAGATTACACAGAATATGCAGAGCCTTCTAACGAATATGTGATATTAGATGACTAACAAGAACAATTCTATAAGAGTAGTAAACTTATCTGGTTATGAAACACCAGAGGTTAAGGAAGTGTATGGTAAAGATTGGGTTTCTTATGGAGAAAACAATGATTACTTTGATAGCCTTATAGAGAAATACTTAGGCTCTCCGACAAACAGTAGATGTATTAACGGTATTGTTGATATGATTTACGGTAGAGGTATAGAAGCTACAGACAGCGAGGAATTTCCTGAAATGTATGCTAAATTCAAATTATTAGTTAGACCAAGAGAAATTAAAAGAGTCTCTAATGATTATAAGATGCTAGGACAAGCTGCTATGCAAGTAGTATACAACAAAGCTAAGACTAAAATCATTAAGATACTACATTTCCCTATGGAAACTCTAAGAGCTGAGAAATGTGATGCTAAAGGCGTTATTAGAGCTTATTATTATCATCCTAAGTGGGTAGATATAAAGCCTAGTGATAATCCTAAGAGAATACCTACATTTGGTAACGGTAAAAAGAGTGAAACAGTAGAGTTATATATATTCAAGCCATATAGAAGTGGATTTTATTATTATGCTCCTGTTGATTATCATGGATGTTTACAATACTGTTCTTTAGAAGAAGAAGTAAGTAATTATCACATAAATAACATAAAGCAAGGTTTACAGCCTTCTTTATTAATCAACTTTAACAATGGAGTACCTAATGAGGAGACTCAAGAGTTAATTGAAAGAAAAATATACGATAAGTTTAGTGGAACGTCTAATGCAGGTAAATTTATACTAGCATTTAACGAGTCTATAGAAACTAAAGCAGATATTGACCCTATACATTTACCAGATGCTCACGCTCAGTATCAGTTCTTATCTGATGAGAGTAGAGAGAAGATAATGTTAGGTCACGGTATTGTATCTCCTATATTACTAGGGATAAAAGACAATACAGGGTTTGGTAATAACGCAGAAGAGCTTAGAACTGCTTCTGTACTTATGGATAACATAGTTATTAGACCATTCCAAGAAGAGATTATAGAAGGTTTAGAAGATATGCTAAACTTTAACAAGATATACTTAAATCTTTACTTTATTACTCTACAACCAATAGAATTCACACAATTAGATAATATATCTACTAAAGTGAAGAGAGAAGAGGAAACAGGAGAGAAAATAAGCTCAAAGACTACTTTCAGCACTAAACTAAAGAAAATAGATGGAGTTGAGGTTTTTGAGACTATTAAAGAAGCAGAAGAGAAAGCATTAGAACAGGGATGTAAAGGTTATCACGAACACGAGATGGACGGTAAAGTATGGTATATGCCTTGCGAGTCTCACGATAGCGCTATTTCACTAAAAGAAAATAATGACTTTAGTGATGAGGACGGAGATGACCTTTTAAGCCAATTAGAGCCTCTAGGAGAGCGTATCTCGGATGATTGGGAGTTAATACACTCAGAAGCTGTAAAAGACTCGGAAAAGGACTTTAATTTAGCTAATTTAGCTGAAGCTAATCCAAACAAGGATTCTAAGCAAGATAAAGGTATCTTTAAAGTAAGATATGCTTATATGCCAAACAGAAAGTCTCCTAACAGTAGAGAGTTCTGTAAAAAGATGGAATTATTTACTGATAGAAATGTAGTATTCCGTAAGGAAGATATAGGTCTTATGAGTTTTCAAGGTGTAAACAGAAAGTTAGGACATAAAGGTAATAACTATTCTCTGTTTAAATTTAAGGGAGGAAAGAATTGTAAGCATTTCTGGGAGTTAAGAGTATATAAGAAGAGAGTATCTCCTGAAACTGATATAGAAACGAGTAAAGCATTGAAAGATGGATTTGTTGAACCGATAAACCCTTCAGAGGTATCTACTAGACCAGCAGATATGGCTAACGGAGGAGCATATCCAAATATTTAATATTATGTCAAAAGCATTATTTATAAGCGTACTAGATTTAAAGAAAAGGTCTATCTTAGATGGTAACCTAGATTCTGACAAGGTAATTCAGTTTATTGAAGTAGCTCAAGATACGCATATACAAAATTATTTAGGAGGAAAGTTATATCAGAAATTACAGGATATTATTATAGCAGGTACTATAAACGAATCAGCTAATTCTGATTATAAATTATTATTAAATACTTACATCAAGCCAATGCTTATATGGTATGCACAAAGTAACTTTTTACCTTTTGCTATGTATCAGATAAGTAACGGAGGAGTATTTAAGCATAGAAGTGAGAACTCAGATACGGTTACTTACGATGAAATGGCTATGTTAATAAATAGAGTATCGGAAACTGCTGATTTCTATACAAGAAGGTTTTTAGATTATATGTCTTATAACAGCACATTATATCCAGAATATACTTCTAATAGTAATGATGATATGTATCCAGACAAAGATGTTAACTTTCATGGATGGGTTTTATAATATGATAGAAAG
>UEXM01002583.1_pt1 | contig 12650 bp, 12 predicted proteins | sample 1796661 | NCBI WGS metagenome assembly UEXM01 (sample SAMEA4772469, study PRJEB27181) | metagenome | reverse complement strand
TTTATTTAGGACGGGGGTTCGATTCCCCCCACCTCCACCAACTTTTTGATTATTATAAACTATTTATCGTTATGAGCAATACACACAAAAACTGGAAACAATTCATTATAAATGAGGCTGGATTATCAAGGATTAGGCAAGATATGTCTGATTATGATACAGCCTTTATTACAGCATTTCGTGGCGATATAAACGACAAATCTATGTGCGTTTATACACCTCCTTCTCAAGAAGAACTCTCCGAAAGAGATAAAATGGGCAAAAGAGGCGAGACCAATAAAAGAAACAATAAAGAACTCTCAGCCTTCCTTCTTAGTCAAGGCTACGGTATCAAGAATGTTCAGGGATCTTACATTGAGAACTTTGGATCTATTGACCCAGAAAAGATCCCCAGAGAAGTCAAAGAAGCAAGTTTCTTCGTTACTAACTTAAAAGATGATTCAGAGTTTGCCGAGCAGATTATAAACCTTGGTAAAAGATTCTGCCAAGATTCAGTTATTATTGTTCCCAAAGGCGAGGAAGGATACATTTACGGCACAAACAAAGGTAAGTATCCCGGCTTAGATCAGAAAGAGACTGTTGGTAAGTTTGCTGGTGGAGAAACTGGCGAGTTTATGTCTCGTATTAATAGCAGACCCTTTGTCATGAAAGAAGACGAGGTAACCAAAACTTACGAAGATCTGCCCGGAAAACAAAGGCAAGCAGCAAAACTAATGGCGCAGAGGGTTGATAGAGAAATCAATGAGATGCACATGGTCTATAATTTAAATGAAGCAGACCTATCTGCCTATGACGACAATGGTAAAACCACCCTTTATCATTATGCTCCAGTTAAAGCAGATGAGATTGAAATCAACCCTGCTGAGTTTGGAAAACAAAGATACTCCAGAAGAGAAAAAGAAAGATCAACATATCCTCGGTCATTCTTTTATGTTAGCCTTGATCAGGCAGAGACCGAAGTAAAATCAGGAAAACATCTTTTCACACTTGACATTCCTACAAATAAGTTATATAGTATCAAAGAAGATCCTAATGGGCTTATAGACTCTATTAGACATCCAACATATGGCTTTAGAAATGATATCGAGTGGACTGAGCTTTTTGAGACAATACACGAAGATTACCTTGGTGCTTATTATTCTACTCCCAATATGGATCTTGTGGTTCTTTTTGAGCCAGTTACAGCAAACAAGATGGAGCAAGAATGAAAATTGGTGATACAGTATTCCAAGATTATGCAGGAATACACAGATATGGAAGAGTAAAAGAAATAAAACAAAATTTAAATGGCGACTCATGGTCATGGTTTAAGATAGATTGGGCAGAGGACACATGCTATGAAACCTCCCAAAAATGGAAAGCAGAGATGAGAGGTATGGAAGAAAATACCTACCTTCCTGAATATTACAGGGCTGATGATGTCCAAAAAATTGACCTTAACAAAACCCTCCAAACCCTGTTAAAATTGCAAAATAAATAGTGCGGAGTAGCACAATGGTAGTGCATTCGGCTGTTAACCGACAGGTTGTAGGTTCGAGTCCTACCTCCGCAGCCACAGGAGTTTATAATGAAGCAATTTACACTTAGAGATGGAGATAAAGGGCAGGAGGTAGAAAAACTACAACTTGCCCTTGGTGATTTGGTAGCAGATGGTGACTTTGGACCGGCTACTGAAAAAGCAGTAAAAGCATACCAATCTTCGCACGGGTTAACATCTGACGGCATCGCCGGTACAAAAACGCTCACATCCCTTGAAATCCCAGTAGAAATCGGCGTAGATCTTAGCAGGCACAACGGAACTGTTGATTTCAATACCATGGCTAATGCTGGTGTAAAGTATGCTTGGATTAAATGTACCGAGGGTACAACACATGTTAATCCCGGCTATGAATTAAAATTTAGACAAGCAAGAGAAGCAGGTATCCAAGTGGGCGGTTATCACTTCTCTCGACCAGATACTTACCCTAGCCTCCAAGACGCAACCGACGAATCACTTAACTTCCTTGGCGCTCTTTCAAAAGTTGGCTTTTATAAAGGGGACTTACTGCCTGTATTAGACGTTGAGGCAGGGTTGAAGACCGACGATAAGTATAATGTAGAATGGACGCTAAAATGGCTTTTTTCTGTGGAAAAATCTTTGGGTGTTAGACCAATCATTTATACTGGTAAGTGGGCTTATGATCTCTACCTGAAAAATGGAGACCCAGATCACTTAGAAGAACTTAAAACCTACCCTCTTTGGATTGCTTCCTATAATAGTGGAGTAGAACCAGAAAGAATGGCTGATCTTTGGAATGAGTGGGATGTTTGGCAATGGACTGGATCTGGTGCTGTACCCGGCGTTGTTGGAAAATGCGATATTAATTGGTCTGCTGGTGGTGTCCTACCCTCTCTGACCTACCAGAGAGAAGTCAACATTTGCGGGTTGATCTAGTATGCTTTTTAAAGAAGATGTTGAGAAAGTAAAAGAATGGGCAGAAGAACACATCGACTATTGTTCTAGTATATGGAGCGTTGACTTTGAGTTTGACCATTATGACGCAGAAGTTAGATGTTTTTATTTGAGAGATCATCGACTAGTGGGAAGAGAAACTCTTCAATTTAGGCACCTATTTGATCTAGAGAAGAAGATACAAGAAGAGTACAGTAGTAGATACAGGGTAGGTATAATCTACCAAGAAATACATCCAGAATAGAAAAAGGCATTTTTGAAAACTATTAACTATTTATTACGTTGGGTTATGCCCTAACATGCATGTTAATTAAAAAAAATTTAAACATTTTAAACCTATAGGAGAAATAATAAAATGGCAGATAAGACAATATTGGGTGGTGGAGGTCCGGTAGAAATTCCGGGTAACGTTACATCATCCGGAACAGGAACGCATAGTGGTCACCAAACTATGGCACAAGTAACAACGACGGGAACAGGCGCACACTCTGGTACTAACACTTTTAGTGGAACTACAAACCTACACGGCAATGCCAAGGTTCAAGAGTTACTTACAAAAGCACATAGTGCTGGCGGCGCTCATGCCGTCTATGAAAGAGTTTATGAAATTGATTTTGACGGAAGAACTCCAACGGCCACAGACAATGGTATGATTAAGACTGTTGCAACATTACCGGCAGATGCCGCCCTTATAGATTGCAACCTTATTTGTAGTGAAACTTTTGCCCCAAATCAAACATTGGTTTTAGACTTAGTTACAACTGCAACAACCGTAGGCTCAAATGCGGTTACAACAGCAGTAGTTGAAGCTATCGCCAACTTTGATTTAGATCCGGATACCACTGGGGGAGCCGGTAAAGCCTTGCCTGCTAGCAATCTAGGAGCAAATACCACAGGAGTAACACTTGCTTTTATTAATAAGGGCACCGGAAATGGAACTGCTGAAATTACCGCTGGAAAAGTTTTAGTATATCTTAAGTACATTGGTAGCGCAGCACCAGTTACTCTAACAACCCTTTAATATTGTATAATATTAAAATCCAAGCAGCCCTTTCGGGGGCTGCTTTTTTTGTTTGTAGCTTATAAACAAAACAGAAACTATTTATTACGTTGGGTAATCACTCAGCATGCATGCTAATTAAACAAAATATAGATCTATAGGAGAAATAATAAAATGGCAGATAAGACAATATTGGGTGGTGGAGGACCAGTTGAGGTTACTGGTCCTTTAACCGCAAAGGGTACTATAAATACACAAGGAACAGGAACACACAGTGGAGAGAACACGTATTCAAACGCTGTTGACGTTACACACTCAACACAATCAACCTCTAAAACATCGGGAGCTTTGAAAGTTGCTGGTGGTGTTGGTATTTCAAAACAAGTTTTTATAGGAGAAAAACTTTATTGCGAAGGGGGGCAACGACTCACAGGAAGTTTTATAATGAGTGGTAGTGCTCAGTTTACAGGTAGCATAGGATCCTCCAGCATTAATGTAACGGGAAGTTTATATTCTATACATATACCAGCAATAAGTTGCACAGGAAGCATCAATCTTATTAGTGGTAGTTTCGGCAGTCACGTAGTTCATCCACTATTTGGAGTTGGATCATCGCCTGCACCAGTTACTCACACTGCTGGTGCGACTTTATTAAAGAACAGCCTCAACGCTATTAATATTAGTGCAACCTCAAATCAGACTTTTAATATGCCAGCGGCTGCCGCTTGTACAGCGGGAGATACTGTTATTGTTAGATATGTTAGGGACGTCCCAAATAGTTACATGCACAAGTATGACACAGATGCAGCTTCATTTGATGCAGCTTCGTTCGTATTTAGAGCAGCACCTGTCGATTCTGTTTCAGGTATGGGGAATCCATTCTTGTTTGTCAATCCACCCAATGGAACCAACAATGATGTTTTCTCTGTAACGGGGTCAACGAATGGTGGATGTGGAACTAGATCAGAATTTAAATTTATATTCACTGGAGCAACATGGCGCTTATATGATGGGGTTATTTATGGTGGCGGGAGCGGCAATAATGGTGCATCCGGATCTTTTGGCACTTATTGATAGGTAATTACGTACAGAGATTAGAAGCAGCCCTTTCGGGGGCTGCTTTTTTTGTTTGTGAATAAGATGGAAAAGGAGGGTTTATAGGGATGCGATGTCTGCTAGGTCTGTATCACCCGCATCTGGTTCTGGCTGAACTTCTGCATCAGTTTCTGGGGCTGCAACTGATGGCTGAATCTCATCTTCAAACTTCTTAAAGTAAAGATCTAAGTTCATCAATAAACCATCATAGAAGGCTTTAACGTCCTCTGGGTTGTGTAGGGTTTTGTAAGCATCGACAATTTGTGTTTCAACCTTATTAAAGGTTTCATAAGCTTTATCTCGACCAGTTAAGTCTTCACCCTCAATACCAAAGTCTTCAACTTCCTGCTCTGCCTTGTCGACCCTAATATCAGCCATATCCTCTGGTCTATCTTGCCCAACATTGATATCAATGTCCTCATCAAGTTGATCTGACTTGTCCATCGCCCTAAGTGGTGCAAGGGTATTTTCCACTGCTTTGAGCATATGAGAGGCAAATGAATCCCTCTGGTCTTTTGAAGATGCTAATTCTTTATACCCAGTCTCAATAGTTTTAAGGATATTATCAAACAAAGTATTTAGAACATTCAAGCCAGTGCTGTCATAGGGAGAATCTTCCGTATCACCAACTTCAGCCTCTGCGATAAGATTGCGAACAATTTTACGCAACCTTTGCTCTTCTGCTAGGTGTTGATCTTGTGAATTTGCTCTTTTTGCTTCTGCAATACGAATTGCTTTGCGAATTAGTTTGCGAAGCCTAAGCTCTTCAACGATTTGTTGTCTATCAATATACATCTTATGTCTCCTTAATACCCTAATTAGTATTAATTATTTGCTTTTACTCTTTGCCGTATTTGTGGGCATCCTTTCTTGATCTAGGGAATTTTATGTTATCATGCCGGTACTTCTTTTTTTTAATGTTTATTTTAATACCCGCAAAAGGATATCCCTTTTTGCCTTCTTTTTCTCTAACATAGAGAGTTTGTGTATCATCTGTTAAATCAAAGTTTAGCTGCTCAATAGAGCCACCGGAACTGGTTGAAATTTCATCCAGTTTTGATTCATCCTGATGCATATGTGGCTCCATGTATATTTTCTTTTTCTTCTTTTTATTTCTAGGTTTAGCACCGAGAGGTAAAGAATAGCCAGCAACAGATCCACCGCCCATAGAAGACATTTCACCTAGTTCCATATCTACTTGTTCTAGGGCGTCTGGATTTACAACAAAGATCTTTTCAAACCCTTGTTTATAATCAGGAATATCCCAGACAACATCGATGTCTCTGTATGTGAAGTCCTCCCATCGGTCTCTTAAGTACCCAAGAGTATCTAGATTATACGGCAACATACCCTTCAATTCTTCGTCTTCACCAAGATCAAACCATTTGGTCCCCGGCTTGAACTTGAAAGCGTATACGTGCTTACCAGTCATTTCAGCGGTTTCTCTGTTGGGCACAAGATACATTGGCTTTAAACTATCACCTAATCTCTCATCTGTGGAGTGATACCAAGTTTCACCCTCAATACCTTCAGAAATCCTATGGGACTCCTCAAGGGCACCACCAAAGCCGGGAGGTGCAGACTTAGATCTTGCCTTTGGAGGATCTACATCGAAAGGCGCTCCACCTTTTTTCTTTTCACCTTTGGTGGACATTCTTTTTTTTGCGTGATCTTTAGCATATGCTTTTTGAATAGGCTCCATTTCGTTCAGAGCTTCTTCAATCAGCCGAAAGAACAAGGGGAGGGCAGCGTGTTCTACGACTTCTTCAGCCCTGCCCTGTATGCCTAATATATCTAACACGTCTTGTGGCTCAACACCACTTGGTAAAAATCTATTAATATCGCTGCTTTCTGCTGCTGATCTAAAGTCACTAGCACTAAGTTCTTCGCCAATTGGATCAAAAGCAAACTTCATAGGATCTAAGACCCTAACACCTTCTTTGGCGTATGCTTGGACGTTCTTTGCGAACCTCGACTGGTCGCCACCCTTGGTGCTTGTCCCAAGTATAACGTTTTCGCCGGGTTGTGCGGTATTTTCTACGTATTCGTAAGCAGACCTAACTGGTGATGGATGTGGAGAAGGAATAACTTCTACGTTTGTAAGTCCCGATTTATTTAGGTAAAGTTCCCAAATAGCAATGGACTGTTCCTGACCTACATCTTGACCTGAAGGAGTTTGCCTTGCTTTGGGCGAGACCATAACAATAACACGGTCGGCATTATCTGCGTAATGCTTAACCATGTCTAGGTGTCCTCTGTGTGGTGGCTTGAAAGCACCGGGCACAATAGCAACTGTTTCGGTAGCGCCTTTTGCCTCATCAACTCTTGGGATCTTAACACCGCCTCTTCCAAAGCGGAAAAGACCTAAGATCTGGTTGATTGGCGCAAAGTTACCAGTAAACTTGTAAAGTTGACCATCATACTCAAAAACAAAACCTTCTGCGACAGATGTGATATTGTCTAGGCTTTTTATTTTCTTGAGTTGTTTAGCCAAGATTTCATGTGCCATCTCTTGTCCGGGTCCTTGGTAAGCCTGAATAGATTTAATGGCTGTCTCTACCTCTCCCTTGAGGCGGCTAATTTCCTTGTTATTATCAAGGATGTAAGCGCTTTCCATGTTTTCAAGCATGGCGACAGCAAAATCGTGTATGGCGTCTTCAATGGGCCAGATTAGTTTAGAGATGGTCTTATTACCAGTCTGAACATAACTCCTAATTTGATCTTTCATCTCGGCTTTTCCACCAAGACCACGATAGATCTGCGTAAGAGTAGGTGCTCCTTCTTTTTTGAGAATACGATCAACTATCTGCTGCCTTAGATCTTCATCAAGAGATCTAAACTTTTCATCAACATCTTCTGAAAGTTTCTCATCAAGGTAGTCTTCAACGGTCATGTCCCCCTGAAAGCCTGCCTTTTTAATTTTTTCAAGTGCTATTTTAAGGTCGTGATCTCCACTAAGTTTTTGGAGATTGACCATTGCGGTTCTTTGAACACCAAAGTTTTTTCCTTGGGTTGCCTGCTCAAAACGATCTACAACTTTATCCAAAGCCTTGGATGCTTCTGCTACATCGGCAACAACAACTTTGTCTGTATCTGCGTCGTATCTTTTATGACCTGAGCCGTGGATAGTTATGATGTTGGAATCATAGTTGACGACATTAGATGCGCCGGGTCCCATAATCTCTGAATTGTAAAAGATTTCACCTTCGGGACCGAAGATGGCTAGTTTTTCTTCATCGGATAGAGAAGCAACAGCAGCCTCAAAAGCGTTAAAGGAATCGACATAGACCTTTTTAATGTCGGGACCGCCCTTAAACTCACGCATAGCAAGATCTACAGCGTTCATGCCACCTTTCTGCATGTCGCCTTTATTACGAGCAGCCTTAGCCTCTCCATTTTTAAAGCCCAAATAAACATTAAACCCGTCAGTTTTTTCAGTTCCGACGAGTTTGCCTCTGCTTGCAGAAGTTAAAATCTCTGCGAGCTTTTCAAATGTTAAGCCTCTATTATCGTAGAGATGTGCTAGATGACCAGCGACTCCGCCTTCAGCTATTAACTTTGCCATTATCTAAATCCTCTTTTATCTCTTCAAGGACGTTAACTCGTTCTTCGAGAACATTAATTTGCTCTTGCATTTTACGAGCCATCTTTTTGATTTCTTTCAGTTGCTGCTTGGCTGTGGCTAAACGACGACCCTCAACTTGTGTGCGAGGTTTCATATTCGCAATAACCTCAGATAAAGCCTGAACATAAGTCAATATGTTAGCTTCTGGAATATTACCCTCGTGCAATAAAAAATCTTTTGTCATTTTATAGTAATCTACAGACATAATTTAAATCCTAATTATTGGTGGTGCTTCCTTTTTCAACAACATATGCTTGTGCATTGCCTCTAATTAAAAAGGGCACTACACCATTCATGCCGATACTAAAAGGCACCTGATCAACACCATCTTTTTGATAGTTTGGAGTTGCATTCTCAAATTGGTTAATAGTGAAATCTGAACCAATTTGTGGTTTTTCTTCATCAGTAATTGATCCAAAAGCCATGATTATTTATCCTTCTTTGAAGATTTTTTCACTTTTTGAGGTGCCTTCTTTGGAGCCTCTTTTTTATTTGGAGCTTCTTCAGCGACAGGAGCTTCAACTAGGGGTGCTACCTTCTCTACGACCTTCTCTACAACCTTCTCTACAACTTCTTTAGCTGATCTTGCTGCCTTATATGCCTCCAGTCTTAATTTTCTTCTTAGTCTTCTTTTTCTTGGATTCGCCATTTTACTTATCTCCTTTTTTTGTCCATTTGGACACTAGCTTGCTATAAAGACTTGCATTATACCAAGCCTTGTTGGTTTCTTTTGGTTGTTCTTGCTTTTGTCGTGGGACTTCCTTAATAACCTCTTTCGGGGTTTCTTGCTTTGATTCTTCAAGAGTAGGAACTTTGCCCATTACTTCTGCGTCGTCCTCGTCGACTTCATCGACTTTCTTCTTCTTTTTCTTAGTCAACTTTGCGCCAAGCTCTTGAGCATCAGCGTGTTCGTCGTCTTGGCTAGTTGCGTACTTTTCCTCGACTTTTTCTTTTTTATCCTTAGCAGCCTTTTTCATTGGCTCTTTCTTATCCCCATCTTTATCGAGATCAAGAAAATCGGGTTTACCTTTCTCAGCCATAATTTCTTTATAAGTCTCTGCAACAAGTTTTTTCAACTCTTCTTTTGCTACTTGGTAATGCTCGTTCATTTGATTTTCTCCTTCAAATTTGATACTATCTTCCCAGTCTCTTACGTTAAGATTGCCCTGTAAGTAGGCTTCTTTTTCGATTTCTCTACCTTTACCATCTTCTGCGTAATGCCCGCCAGTGGAAAGGTCATCTAAATCACCACGGCAGTTTTGTGCGTGATGAACCAGTTCATGGGAAAAAGAACGAAGGATATCCTTGGGATGTCTATTCGTTACATACAGAACAATAAGTTTATTCTCTGGATCATAGTATGCCGTTTTTCCTAGAGATTGTTCAGCATTTTCAGCATCTTTACGCATAATAACGCGCACTGGATGCTCAAATCCTAGGGCATTCTTGGCATATGGGTAGAACTTCTGGACAAGATCTTTAATGTTCTGTGTATTTTCCATCACCATATAAATAGTGAGAAATACAACTAAATCCTATCTTTATTTCCAGAGAAGTAGACATTGGATACGGTAGGGGAGTTTGAGAAGAAAGAAGTAAGCCAACTCTTTACTTGTTGTTCGCTTTCAAGTTGGACTAGATCTCCTTTATTATAAAACTTCCACTCTCCAACTTCTCGGAGAACATCCATTTTATTAAACACTAGATCTGTTACACCATTCATACGAACTGCTTTGAGAAGTGTATCTAAGTCTGTCCAGTTACACTGTCTTTTTCGACCAGTTGTAGCGCCAAATTCTTCTCCGATCTCCTGTAGGGCATCAAAGATACTATCGTGAGGTTGGAAAGCCTTTGCACCGACGTAAGTCTCGTAAATCTTTGCAACTCCCCAAACATTACGGACTGCCTGTGGCGGGACACCGTTGAGAAGTGCTGCCGCTGTTGTACAATGAGACGAGGTTACATAAGGATAATCTCCATGGTCAATGTCCAAACCAAATCCCTGTGCGCCTTCAAATAGAATTTCTACATCATCCTTAGAATATAATTCTTCATAGATATCGATAATAAACCCCTCAAGAGATTCCACATCTTCTGCCCTAACACCGCTGCGATTGTATTTATCCCTATAAGCAGGACCATTTCCTCGCTTGGTTGTTCCAATCTTAGAGTCTTTGCCGTCCTCTTCTCTGTGAGAATCTGTAATAACGTGAGCGTTCTTAGCGATAGAGACAAGAGAGGATGCTGGAATGCCTGCTTCTTCTAATTCTTCGATTTCTTTAAAGAACTGATTTGGGTCTACGACACAGCCGGGTCCAATAATCGATTCAATGCCATAGAATACGCCGGCTGGAATGTGGTGGGTTACAAACTTTTTACCTTCGTGATAGATAGTATGACCTGCATTGCAGCCACCATTAAAGCGAATAACATGGGTATAGTTCCCTTTTGAACATAATTGGTGGGTAATCTTACCCTTGGCTTCATCTCCGTGTTGAAGACCAAGAACAACATCTGCAATCATAGCGCCTCTCTTTGCTAGGGTTTATGACAATACTATAACATATTAGGAAGGGAAAGTAAAGATTATTGACAAGCGTTCTCGCCAATAATAGTCATTAAATTTTCATACATCTCGGCAGGGTTGTTGGTGAGCTTAAACCATTCGCCACCGCTTTCAGTAGCATAAATTTCAAAACCATTGTTGGGCACAGTCTTCGTGCCGAGAGTAGAAAAGGGATATATTTTTAAATCGATTGTACCACTAATGATGTCTAGAATATCCTGTTCGTCTATCCATTCATCGTAAATGGTCGACCAATCTGTTATATCAGTAAACATTTTTAGATGAGAATCCATAAATTCATCGCTGACGACAATGACAACTTTATTTGAATCATTTCTCCAGTTTATTTGAAAATTTTGGATATCTGGTATTAACAAGTATTCGCTTCCGAACAGGTGACCCGGATAATTGTATGATAAATTTTCGATTTGATGAGCTAAATTACCAAAAGGAACAAGATTGTGTAAAGAAAGATATAGCAAATCATGCATCGCTTCTTTATTCGAATACCCAATCGCAGGGATTGATGAGAAAGAAGCCACAAAGTCACTGAATGGCACTAAATTAGAAATCAACATATTGTATTGATTGTCACTTGAGAAACTTTCTTTAAACGGTCCCATCAATAAAGCCCACTGAATAACGTCTTCATCTTTGTAGCTTTCGGCAAATTGATTAAGAGCCACCATCACAGCTTCAATTTCATCGTTCATAGACCCAGAAGCATCGATAATAAAAAGTATATCCGTGTCGACTAGCTCTTTACCATCATCAACCAAGCCATCGCAGTTATCATCTTCTCCATTACAATCATCAATTAATGCAGGTAGGATTTCCCCATCACAATAATCTGGTATAAAAGCTTGTTCTCCACTTGGCTGATCATAATAAGAGCCGAAAGCTCCTGCTTCGCAGACCATCATGCCGGGAATACAAATACCAACATTCATAGTCTGAGGATCGCCTGTATAGCACATTTTAGTAAGATTTTCGTCTATTTCGTTGTTACAATTCTCATCATGGTTATTACATATTTCATCAACGATTAATCCCTTAATCATATCACAGGTACCGTCGACAGCAAGGGTAGGGTCATAAGAGCAAGCAGCATAACAAGGAGTTAAATCAAATTCTGTACATTCTTCATTAATACACTCGCAGGTTTTATAACCCATCCCGCATTCCAAAGGGGGCTCTGTGCATGGTATTAGAGCGCCAACCATTTGTAAAGTGCATAAGCAATCTAACCCTTCATCAATTTGCCCATCGCAATCATTATCCAGACCGTCACAAAACTCAGGAAAAGGCTGCTGAGCAGAGCACCCTACCCAGTTTCCACCGCTACAGAATTCAAAGCCATCGGCACAATCAGTAGAGCAAGTTTGAACTAAGCCTTCGTCGACCTCTCCATCGCAGTCATTGTCGTAGTCATCACAAACTTCTTCCGGGACGTCTCCACAATTTCCGCAGATGTTTTTTTGATCTTCATCGATTAGACCGTCGCAGTCATTATCAAAATAATCACAGATTTCTTCTTCTGGCTCTGGGGCATAACATATTTTCTCGCCCTCAACGCATATCAAATCTCCAAAGCCACACTCGCTATAACAAACTTCAAGGGGCATATTTTCGTCGGTTTCCCCATCACAGTCATTATCTATTCCGTCGCAAACTTCTTCTTCACAAGCCTCGCATTCTCCAAACTTTATTTTACCCTTGTCACACCACTTATCTTTTAAACCAATTGTGTAGTCATCATAAAGGCATGGTATTTTTTGAACGTTCGTATCAGCAGGGTCACATTGAAACTTTTTCTGGCATTCTCCCATATAAACTATTTGGGGAGGATCAACACACATATCAGTAATCAATTCAAATTCCCATATTGCTTCAGAGAAAATTGAAGGAGGGC
>UEXM01002582.1_pt1 | contig 12656 bp, 19 predicted proteins | sample 1796661 | NCBI WGS metagenome assembly UEXM01 (sample SAMEA4772469, study PRJEB27181) | metagenome | reverse complement strand
AAAAAACCAAATAACAATACGATTTAGCGCTCCTTTTTCAGGGAAAGCATTTTTAAACTAACAAAATGGCAGTAAATTTTTTAAATAACTTAGACTTAAACGGCAATCAGTTACTAAACGCTAGATTGCAAAATTTAGCATCAGACCCTGGAAGTGCAGACGCAGGAGATATAATATATAATACCTCATCGAATGTGCTTAAGTTCTATAACGGTTCAGCATGGGTAGATCCATCAGCGGGCTCATATGCTGATTGGAGGTATGAGGCAGATGGTGGTCTTGCACAGGTAGTTCAAACTGGAAACACTGTAGACTTCAGTGGTAGTACTGGTATTTCTACTCTTGCTGGCTCAGGATCTTTACAAATCATATTAACTGAAGCAACTTCTACTGCGCGAGGTGGTATAGAATTATTCTCTGACACAGATCAATCAGTAGCAGCTAATCTTATAACGGAAACAGCTAGTAGAACTTATGGTTTACAATTAAACTCCGCTGGTCAAGGCGTTGTTAACGTGCCATGGACTAATACGCAGGGTAGTTTTACTTTAGAAGGTAATCAAGGCGGGTCATCTCAAACTATTAGTAATGGTGATACACTTGCTGTTACAGGACTCCAAGGTATAGCTGCCACCACTTCAGCAACAGATACATTAACTATAAAATTACTAGATACAATAGTATCAGCTGGGAGTTATACAAACGCAAATATAACTGTAGATGCTCAAGGTAGACTTACATCAGCTGCTAGTGGTACAGCCAATACTAATACTACTTATACTTTGCCAGTTGGCAGTGGAACTAACTTAGCTACTTTAACTTTAACAGGTTCTGACAGCTCTACTGATGCAGTTACAATTAATGGAACTACAAGCGAAGTAAGTGTTGTAGCTAATAACGCATCTTCACTTACAATAGGTTTACCAGATGATGTAACTTTAACTGGAGACTTAACTGTTAGTGGTGGTGATATAACTTTAGGTGGTACAGGTCGTATTCAAGGTATAGACACAGTTACAGCTAGTACAGACGCAGTAAATAAAACATATGTTGACAATGCTGTAGTTGGTAACTTAGTATTTCAAGGTGGCTATAACGCTGCTACTAATACACCAGATCTTGATTCATCTCCATCATCAAGTATTAAAAAAGGTTGGGCATACGTTGTAACAGCTGCTGGTAATTTCTTTACTGAAAAAGTTGAAGTAGGTGACTTCTTATTTGCTCAAAGCGACGCTCCAACAGAATTAGTAGATTGGGTGACTGTTCAAAATAACATTGGTTTAGCAACACCTAGCTCAGTTGGTATTGGTAATGTTATACCTAGTACAGACTCGGCTTCCTTAGGTGTAAATGTTAGTTATTCTAGTGGTACAGCAGCAGTAGGCTGGTCAATAAAGAATTTAACAACTATATCTGCTGCTATTGTAGATGCAGATTTCATGGCTGTATTAGATGAATCTACAAATGATCAGAAGAAAATTGCATTAAGTGAATTAAAAACTTATTTCCAAACCGGTCTTTCACAAGGCTTTGCAGGTACTAGTTCTTCTGGAACTACACACACTTTCAATCACAACCTTAATACTTACGATGTTATAGTTCAGGTATATGATGCTTCAAATTATGAAACAGTATATGCTTCTGTAGACAGAACAAGTGTTAACCAAGTAGTAGTTACAACAGCTGCTTCTGCTAACATAAGATGCTTGATTAACAACGTAGGATAATATAAAATAAAATAAAATTAAATTAAATGGCAGTAACATTTTTAGACGGATTATCAGTTAGTGGTGCTAGTACTTTTTCTAGCACACTAACCCTATCTAGTATTGCAACAGCAGCTGAACAAACAGTAAGTGCTCTGTTTGAAGAGTCTGGAGTTATTAAGAAAAAATTGCTAGGCACTAATGCTTTTACTAGCACCTCAATACCTACAAATGCAGTTCTTACTTCAGGCAACCAAACAGTAGCAGGTATAAAAACATTTAGTAGTAACACAGTTTTCCCTGGTAGTGATGGTGGTATGGAGATAGGAATTTGGGCTGCGTCAACTAATTATGGCTTTGTAGGAACACAAGGCATGACTGGGTCAGAGTACTGTTTAATATCAGATGGTCAAACTACTTTTGTAGGAGGTGGAACAGGTGGATCTTTAAAATTAAGAGGACCTGCTAACGATTCTTCTCCACAAATAGTGATTAATGGATCATCTGTAACTGTAGACGATGGTGCCAACGTTGGGCAAGGTGCAATAAGAGCTAAGTATAAATCCTCTGACAACTCGTCAGGTATAACAACTACTGTAGGTGTTAAAAACGCTAGTCAATCTCAAAACTTAACTTTAACTATCAAAGATGGTGTTGTAACTGGAGTGTCAAGTGATAGAAGATTAAAAACTAATATAACATTAATAGGTACTTCAGATAGTGGTATTAATATATATACATTTGAATACAAGTACAAATTTAGTATAGAAGGAGTTGGATTATTCCAAGGCGTTATGTCAGATGAAGTTCCAGCAGAAGCGGTTAGTGTAGATCACCATGGATTTGATGTAGTTGATTACTCATTAATAGACGTAGAGTTTAAGAGAGTATCTATATGAAGCTAATACAAAACTGGAACAACCAAGATAAAACTAAACTACTAGATAGAATACTAGAAGTATTAGGTGATAAAAAATATGTAGACATAGTTGTATATGGAAGTAGAGTTAGTGGTGACTTTACCGCTAAGTCTGATATTGATGTAGGTGTTTACGTTAATGAAATTAAAAGATGTCCATGTTGTAATTTACAGCCAGCTGAAATAATAAATTACGTAAATGGTGTATACCACCCAGAAAACGAGCTTGGCAATTGGTTTGTTATGGATATAACATTTCATTTAGCTGATAAAATTAAAACCAACAACTGGACAGAGTTTGACGAAATATACGATTTACCTAAGTATTCTTTAATAACTAACGAGTATTATCCAGGAAATATAAAAGAAACTAAAGAATTTAAAAAAATCAAACTAAAACAACAGTAAATAAATTAATAAATAAGTGAATACTATAATAAGTGCACTATAAAAATAAAACTAAAAAAAATGGGATTATTACAAAAAGGATTTTCCGCAGCTAAAAAAGGCCAGGAAACTTACAAAGCTGCTAAAGCTGCCAAAAAAACAAAAAAAGCTGCTAAAGCTGCTGAAAAAGCAGGAGGTAAAGCTCTTGTAGAAGAAGCAAAACAAGCAAAGCTAGCTAGAAAAGGCCAGAAGAAAATAGATAGAAAAAAGTATGGTGGTGGTAAAAAAGGTAAAGCTAACAAAGCTGCTGATATAGCTAGAAAAGCTGCTGCTTCTAAAATGGAAGAAGTAGGTATGGGCGACTCTATGGATGACACTTCTATGGATGGCGCTTCAATGAAGAAATATGGAGCTAGCGCTAAGAAGTTGAAAAGAGAAGTTAAGAAAACTAAAGCTTCAGGTGGGTCTGTTAAAAATGTATTTAAAAAAGGAGATAAATTTGCTTCTAAACAAACTAAAAAAACAAAGCAAAAAGGTCCTAACTCTGCAGAAGAAGCAAGACTTGGTGTTGTTAAGAAAAAAACAAAGCAAACTGCTAAAATGAGTGGTAAAACAGGTGCTAATGAAGGCGGAAAATACAAATCAAAAACAAAATTTGTAAAAGACGGAGTTAAAGCAAAAAGCAAAATAAAAGAAAAAGTTAAAGACGGAGTAAAAAGTAGAAAAGAAGTTGTTAAAAGTGGTGGAGAAAAATTAAAACTAAAATCTATGCCAATGGATCTATTGAAAGAAGGGCCAGCAAAAAATCCTAAAAAATATGGATCAAGCATGTCAGGTGAAAATTATGATGCTAAGCAAGCTTATAATAAAAACTTATCTGCTTCTGCTAGATTACATTACTTAGAAAATAACAGAGCTGATAAAAAAGCTAAAGGTGGATCTCACAGAAGTCCAATTATGAAACACATGAAAAACATATAAAATGAATTTGAAAAAAGGAAGAAAAAAAGGTGGAGCTAAAATGAATGGGCTAACACCAGGAGGAAAAACTAATAGATCAATGAATAATTTAGCTTCTAAAACTATTAATAAAGCTGCTAATTCTAACAGAAAACCTCAGTATACTGACTCAGGTCAAGACTACAAAGATGCTAATAATAAATTTATCAGCGGAAGCAGAGTAGATGAAGGAGAATTATCTCCTGTTATTAGAAAGTCTCCTGAAAGACCATTTGTTAAAGCTGGTAAAGATTCTATGTATTCAGGTGAAAAACTTTATCTAACTGACAAACCTTTACAAATACGTAACTCAACTAGAGGACGAATGAAGACAGGTGTTAAGGTTGGAAGAGCAATGAAGACAGGCGTTAAGGTTGAAAGAGCATTAAAATCTGTATCAGGAATAGCCAAATAAGACATAAACAACCGAACTATCAAGTGATAGTATATAATAACCAACGTTTAACTAAAACCAAATATAATGACGTTTTTATATACCCGCACCAACACGTGGTCTAGTGCACCACAACCAACAGAAGATACCATTAAGTACTGGAAACATATTTCACAGAAGAAAAACTGGAGAATAGTTCAATTACCTAATGGGTTTTTACAAACCGAATATAAATCTATCGACTCAGATGACTGGATCGATGTTACCAGAAGAGAAACAATAGCTGGAGCAGAACAAGCAATAGATGCTTCTATTGAACATTATGCTAAAAAGCTAGAGTTTACCAAAGGACCGAAAGTAATTAAAACCTTCGAGTAAATATTCAAAACAAATCATATCAAATTAAATTAAATGCAAGAAATAAAGTTAGTTAAAAATCTGGCTTTTGGCGATCATGCTAGAAGTCAGATATTAACTGGGGTTGAAAAACTTACTAATGCAGTAGGTTCAACCTTAGGAGCAAGTGGTAAATGTGTTATACTAGAAGATAGTAATGGTGCACCACAAATAACAAAAGATGGAGTAACAGTTGCTAATAGCATAACGCTGCAAGATCCATTAGAAAACATCGGAGCTACATTAATTAAACAAGCAGCTCAAAGAACAGTATCAGATGCAGGTGATGGCACAACTACAGCTACAGTATTAGCTAAAGCCATATTAGATCAAGCTACAGAGCATTCGCTTTTAGACGATCAAAGATCTATTAAACAAGGTATTGAATCAGGTGTTGATAAAGTTATAAAGTATTTAAATAAGAAGTCTAAAAAGGTTACTGGCAAGAAGATTGACCAAGTAGCTACAATATCAGCTAACAATGACAAGAAGTTAGGTAAAGTTATAGGTGAAGCATTTAGACTAGTAGACGAGACTGGTATTGTTATGATGGAAACAAATGAACAACCTGAAACTATAGTAGAATTAATAGAGGGTGTTCAATACGATCAAGCATTAAAAAACAATCATTTTATCACTAACACAGAAAAAGGTACGGCTGAACTAGATAATCCACTGGTTTTAATAGTCGAGTCGCTAATACCTAATGTTAGAAAAATACAATCAATTCTTGAACACGTTATTAAAAACGGCAAGAGTTTGCTTATTATTGCAGATGTTGACCAACAAGTAATATCTGCGCTTGCGATGAATAAAAAGAAAGGCAATATAAAAGTTAATATTATAGATGCTCCAACTTTTGGAATAAGTAAAAAAGATGTGTTATCTGATTTATGCGCTGTTACCGGTGCTACACTTATTAATGAAGACTTAGGAGATGATATGGATATTATACAGCCTGAACATTTAGGATCATGTATTAAATCTGTATCAACTCACGAAGAAACAATATTGCAGGTTGACTTATCAAACAACAAAAAAGTTAACGACACTGTGGAATTGTTAAAAGGTCAAATCAAAGAAACTAAAAACCCTAATATTATAGTTAGATTAGAAAAACGATTAGCTAAATTAAATGCTAAAGTTGCTATAGTAAAAGTAGGTGCTAACTCTGAAATAGAGCTCAAAGAAAAAAGAGACAGAGTTGAAGATGCTATTTGCGCTACGAAAGCCGCGATTAAAGAAGGTATAGTGCCAGGTGGTGGTATAGCTTTATTAAATGCTAGTTTTAATTTAAAACCAACTTGTATAGGAGAAGAAATACTATATCAAGCTATAAGAAGACCTCATGAATTAATATTGAATAATGCAGGGGTTGAAGAATTAAAAAAGCTTGAAGAAGGCATGGGATTAGACGTGGTTACAGGAAATACGGTGGATATGGTAAAAGCCGGAATTATAGATCCTTTGTTAGTTACTAAGAGTGCATTAGCTAACGCGGCTTCAGTAGCTACAACTATATTATCAACTGATTGTGTAATTAATAATATAAGAGCATGAAAGCAATTGGTAAATATGTAGTGATTGAACCTCTTAAGGAAGTTAATGTTCAAACAAAAGGTGGATTAATTTTAGCTGAAAAGCAAAGAGAAGATGTTAGATATAGAAGAGCTAAGGTTTTAGAACCTGGCTCTGATGTGTCTGTATTAAAAAAGGGTGATGAAGTTTACTACGACAGAGCAGCTGGATTTAATATTGAAATAAAAAAAGAAGAATACAAAGTTATTAAAGAGCACGATGTAGTTATTATTCTATGAGAAGATTAACATCTAGTGATTTAAAAGATCTAGGTTTACTTAAGCACTATAGAATAATTAGAAAATGGGCTTGCAAAATTAATGACTTAAACGATGCAGATCTAGAGCTACTAATTTACTTAGATGCTATAGACATGTTTACTAAAGATGATTTTAAAAAAGGTACGTACTCATTCAGCTGGGATAACAGGCGCTGGAACAGATTATTGAAACAAGGGTGGATTACAGTGTGGAGGAAACGAAACCGCACCACTCAAAAATATCATATATATAAAGTTTCCTACAAGTGCAAACAGCTGATAAGTCGCATGTACCGTATAATGCTAGGCGAAGAAGACATGCCTACAACTAAACTAGAAAAAAGTAATAGGTATAGTTATAAAGTAATAACAAAGTCTATACAATACGTTAATAAAGATAAAACAAGATAAATGCCTTATAAACAACCAAAAAATACTCCGCTACACAGCAGAAAACATGGAGCTTCAATAGAACCAGTAAGTATGGTGTTAGGTGCCATAAAACTAGGTAAAGTAATAGCTGGCGCTGTTAAAGGTGCTAAGGCAGCTAAACTAGCTGCTACAGGTGTCAAAGCTGCTAAAGCTGCTAAAGCAGGAAAAGTAGCTGCTAAAGCTACTAAAGCTGCAAAAGCAATTAAAGCTAGCAAGGTTGGTAAAGCTGTTGGTAAAGCCAAAAAAGGTGTTCAAGCTGCTAATACAAAATTAAAAGCTAGTAAGGTTGGACAAAACGTAAAAAAAGGTGTAGAGAAAGGAAAAGAAATAAAAGGTAAAGTAGATAAAGGTATAAATAAAGGTTTTGATAAAGTTGAAGAGTTAACTGGTGGTAAACTAGGTAATGCTGAAGAGCTCAAAGGCAAAGTCGCAGGATCTGCAGAAGGAAAAGCAAATGAAATTGCAAACACTGCCATAGAGTCTTCTACTGGAACTTATGATTCAAAACAGTTTCTTAAAGAGCCTAGTCAACCAAAAGGAGAAAAAGATACTGGAGGTAATAGTTATTCTAATCCTAAAGGTCCTTCAATGAAAAAACAAGTTGGTACTTCTACTTCTGGTAATATACCTCAAACTGTTACAAATCCTCAACCATTAAATTCTTTATCACCTAGTAATATAGATAAAAGTGTAGCTGCCAAAGCCAGTGTTCCTAGAGTTATTAGAAACTTAGATGCTCCAGTAAATATAAAAGGTTTTAATATTAATGTAGGTGATGTGGCTAGATTAGGTCATGCTTTAGCATCTACAAGAATGGATGCTGTTAAAAAAGAAAGAAGAGTTAAAAAACTACAAGAACAACAAGAAAGCTTACCAACAAGTAAATTGTCAGCACAAGTAGACGCTAGCAATAAAAAAATGAGTGCATTAGCTAAAAATATGAACCCTAAGCAGCTTAATATTAAAACAGCTAAAACATCACCTATTCCTAAGTCAAAACAAGTTAAAAAGATTATTTTAAAAAAATGAAAAATCAAACACCCGCAGGAAAAGTTTTAAATACTGCAAAGCCAGTAGTTGGAACAAGAGTTATGAAAAGTAATAACTCAACTATAATGCCAAACTTAAAACAAATAGATAATATACCTTATAAAGGTAATGCAGTTTTGAATGCTCAAAAAATGTAAACAAATGCAAGATTTAAAACTTTATGTTATGAATGTTGCTTCTTTTACTATAGCTAGTTTAAACTGGTTAGAACCAGCGTTAGAAATAGTACTACTTTTATTAACTATTGGCTACACAATAAACAAGTGGTATATGCTAAAGAAAAAAAAATAATATGGAAAATCCCTTAGATCCAAATATGTTAAACAACATGAATAATGTTGTTCAAAAATCTGATGATGCTCAACAAGCTCAATTAAAAACTCAAATACCAGCTCCTTCACCGGCGCCTGGTTCAGTCCCTCAGCCGTTGCCTTTTACAAACGGAACTGGATCTGGAAGACCTGTATTTGATCAAATGAATACTAATAATATAAATCAAATAACATCAGGAAACATGCCTAACGCTTTGTTTGGTGCTTCTAAAAAGAAAGAACCTCTTACTGCTGAAATGTTTTATAAAGATCCTGCTAAAGAAAGGCAAAAATGAGAAGCATAAACGAGATAATTATACATTGCTCCGCTACTAGAGAAGGCCAAGATGTACCAGTCGAAACAATAAAAGACTGGCATGTTAATTCTCGTGGCTGGAGCGATATTGGCTATCATTTCTACATTCAACTAGATGGAACTATTAAAAAAGGTAGAAATATAGATCGCATCGGAGCTCATTGCAAGTCACACAATAGAAATAGCATAGGTATATGTTATTGCGGAGGCGTTGAGGCAGATGGTAAGACTCCGAAGGATACTAGAACATCAGAACAAAAAGAAAGCTTGTTACATGTGCTAAAAACATTAATGGCTATGTTTCCGCTTGCTACTATTTATTCACACAACGAGTTTGCTAATAAAGCATGCCCATCATTTGACGCTACTAAAGAATATGAAGATCTCTGAAAACACTGAGTTTAAAATTGATATAAAAACTGTAATTGGAATAATAATGTTAACTACTACTTTAGTTGGTATGTATTATACTTTGCAAGAAGATATAGCTTTAGCTAAGACATTACCGCCAGTAGAAGTTACTCGTCTAGAATATGAGTTAAAAGAAGAGTGGAACGAGAAAATGATTATGCAGTTGAAAGATCAAGTAGAAATGCTTGAGCAAACTCAAGATATATTAAAAGAAGAAGTTAGTATAACAGCTGGTATGATTAAGGATGGCACAGAAGCTGATGGTAAATTAGAAGAACTTAATAGACAGTTAGAAGAATTACAAAACAAAAAGCCTAGCACTAGAGTTATAGTCAAAGAGATTAAAGTAGATAAAAAAGGTAGAAAACTATAAGATATGGGGAAAATTAGTCCAGCATGTAAAGCTGCAGCAAAAAAGAAATTTAAAGTATGGCCAAGCGCTTATGCTTCTGGCTGGGGTGTAAGATGTACAAAGGCTGGTGGACCAGGTAATATGGGTAAAGGATCTAAGCTAAAAAACCGTGGCTAAAACTAAAGGCGGAGGAACTAAAAAAGTATGTCTACCTGCAGCTAAGGTAAGATCAATGAGTCAATCAGAAAAGAGTAGTGTTGTACGCGCTAAAAGATCTGCTGCTAGTAAAGGCGATTATAAAAGATCAAGTAAGTCTAATGTAAAAGGTGCTCGTAAAAAAGGCGCTACACTTAGAGACTGGTTTGAAAAAGAAAACTGGGTTCAAGTTTCTAATGGCAAACCTTGCGGCGCTTCAATGAAAAAGCCAACAGCTTGTGGAGCTTCAATGAAAAAATCAACTCCTTGTTGGGATGGTTTTATTAAAAAAGGTTTAAAAAAGAAAGGAAATCGCATGGTTAATAACTGTGTTAAAGTTGGTGGAGCTTCTATGCGTAAAACCACTAAAGGTCCTGGTAGAACTTTCTTTACAAGTGAAGAAGGGGCTGGTATGACGAAAAAAGGTGTATCTCAATATAGAAAAGAAAACCCAGGTAGTAAACTAAAAACTGCAGTTACAGGCAAAGTCAAGCCTGGTAGTAAAGCTGCTAAAAGAAGAAAATCATTTTGCGCTAGATCAAAAGGTTGGACCGGTGAAAGAGGTAAAGCAGCTAGACGTAGATGGAAATGTTAATATTATGAAATCAAGAGGTTTAGGTGATAGTATAGAAAAGTTTACAAAAGTAACAGGTATAAAAAGAGTTGCAGATATGATACCAGGTGGTTGCGGTTGTGATGATCGTAAGCAGTGGTTTAATAAAAATTTCCCTTACAACATGAATAATAAATAAAATGGCTAAAAAAGAATTTCCAGAAATAAAAGAAAAAAACGAAGGTAAGTTCACTAAGTGGGTAGAAAAGAATATGGGTGGTATGGATACTTGTAAGGCTGCTAGCAAAGTAATGAGATCTCGTACTAAAAAGTATTCTCCAGCTGTAATTAAAATGGCTAACTATGCTAACAACTTTGGTTGTAAGACAAAAAGAGAAGACGGAGCTTCCATGAAAAGTAGAATACCTGATTCGCAATTAAGATCTAAAACTACTATTAATCAAAAGCAAGAAAAAGGTAAGTTTAAAAGTAAAAGTAGAGACACCGTAGAAGTTCACGATACTGAAGGAAAGAAAAAAGGTGTTAAAACTTATATAGATACTAAACAAAAAACTAAAGGTGGTAAATCTAAATTTAAGCAGTTTGCAGGAACTGAAGGTGAAAAAGGATATGTAAAAAAGACAAATAGAAGAGGTAAAGAAACTGGAAGAAGAACTACCAAAGGTGGTGCTGGAAGAAGAATAAAAAAAGCTGAAAAAAATCTTAAAGACATATGAGTTTTAAACTTAAAGGCGCACCATACGATAAAAACGATATGAATATAGGTGTTTACAAACAAAACCTAACTGATGGTTCTGTTGGTAAATCTAACCATACTGGTATTATAGTGCAAAATGGTATTGATCCTTCAACTGAAAAAGCAGTGATAGCTCATGAAAAAGTTCATCAAATACAACAGCAAAAAGGTGAGCTAGATTATGATGATAACAACTTTTATTGGAAAGGTAAGACATATCCAAGAGAAAATTTAGACGAACACAACGAAAATCTACCGTGGGAAAAAGAAGCCTACAAAGAAAGTAATAAACAAATAAAAGATCAAAACAAAGAAATGGGATCAAATAAATTCAAACTAAAAGGACATAGAGGCAACAACAGCCCTTTCAAGCATTTAATGGAAAGAGGTTTAATTGGTCCTAATTTAAAATCAGGATCATCTATGAATCCAGGTTTTGATAAACTACCTAAAACAGTTCAAGATAAAATATTAAAAAAAGATGGTGCATCAATGATGGAGCGCTATGGACCTGCTAAAAAAGACCCAACAGGAGCTGGTAGTAATTTTTCTAAAAAAGAACAAAGAAGATTAAAAAGATCTGTTAAATGTACTAAAGGAGTTGATGGTGGACAATCTTGTACGCAGAAACCTCTTAAAGATAAGACTGAAAAAACTAAAACAAAACCAAAAGAAAAACAATATCTAGTTCAAGATGACGTTACTAAAGTAGATAAAAAAGATGCGGCAGTAGTTAAAAGAAATGCTCAAGAAGCTAGAAAAGCTAGAAAAGCCACAGGCAAATCTACTATTATTCCAGGTTCTGGTAAGTTAGAAGACGGTCTTATTTCCTACAAAACAAAAGTAACCTCAGGAGACGCCGGTGCAAAGGCTAAAAAAGCTGTAGAGGGTGGATCATCTTCAATCGATGGCCAAACTAGAGATCAATACGTAAAAAGTCAAAAAAATCAAAAAGAGCTTGCAGGAAGAGCGTATGATAAATTTCATGAAAATAGCAGTGAAAAGAAAACTGGATCATCTAGAACTACCTCTAGATACAAAAAAAAGAGTGATGTTGGTAATTTAGGTGATGGCGGTACAAGGAACTCTAAAAAAGATAAATTTAAAAGAAGTGTAACTTCTACTAAAGGCCGTGTTAAAAAAGAAGATGGTAGTTACAAGCAAAGCTCAAAAGGTGTTGATAGTACCAAGAATTTAACAGGAACTTCTAAAACTAAAAATAAATTAATAGGTAAGGGAACTAAAACTAAATCTTATAGATTAAAGAACAGTGACAATACTGATGCAAATAGCAAAGAGGTAGGAGCAAAAAAACTAGAAAGAAAAGACAAGAGATATACAAGAAAAGTTACAGGCGCTCAAAAAAGAGACAATGGCAAAGCGATTGGTAAAAAAATACAAAGAGCTGACAAATTTACTAAGTCCAAGAGCACAGAAACTACAAAAGTTAATTTTGATAAAGAAGCAAACAAAATAAAAGGAAAATCTAACTTAAGAGATGCTGGAATAGGTGTTACTACAAAAAAGACTACAAAAAAATCAGCATTTAACAAAAGTAAAAACTCTAAACCAAAAATCAATAAAAGACGCTCAATGTAAAGGTAAATTAATAATATGTAATTATATATATACACACAC
>UEXM01002581.1_pt1 | contig 12657 bp, 4 predicted proteins | sample 1796661 | NCBI WGS metagenome assembly UEXM01 (sample SAMEA4772469, study PRJEB27181) | metagenome | reverse complement strand
GTGTTTGGATATCAAATAACGACCAACCGATTGTTTTTGTAGAAATATCTAACCCCAAAACCTTTGGAGTATTCTTTAAATTACGTGACATATATTTTCTTTAGAAATCTAACTTTATCGAGTACTGTTGCACACCTTGTCTTTTCTCAGGTGATTGTACCTTAGTAATAATCATAAGGTCTTTGTTAGAATCGTAAAGTCCAACTTCTGTAACATATGGAGGTACTGTTGTACTCCATGTAGGATTTGAACTATCCATAAATTGTACTTGTCCTAAGTTGACTTGATAGTTCATTACATAAATTGAGGCTTGAATATCCGTTTTAATGGTACCATAGAAGAAGTACTCATTACCGAAGTTCATCTGCGTGTCACCTGTTTGAGGTAAATCGATATAATCTTCCAACACATATTGTGTACCACCTGTGTAACTATCTAAAGTAATTTGTAATGTGGTATCCGCCAATCCTGAAGAAGTAATAAACCCACCAACTGTCGTTGCTGAAATTTGTTCAGTAATACCTGTTACTTCAACCCACTCTGCAGGGTCAGGACGAGTCGAACCCGTTGTTTTCTGAGCTAACACCACTAAGTCGTTAGCACTAAAACCTGAAGGTACACCCGATGGTGAAGAGTTTAAGAATGGGAACTCATTACCAAACTTCATTGTAACGTTAAACGTTCCTGTATCACAAGCAGCGTCTTTACCCTGAATTTTAGTGTAATAGTTACAATGTAATGAATCAGTGAACGCATCATTATTAAAACGATATGTCACCCATAAGTTTTGAGTATCACCTGACAATAATCCTTCGTCACTACAAACAACACTACCTAAAGTATTTGGTGTTACCAATCCTAATTTAGGTGCCGGTAAAGTCCAGTTTCTGTTTGATTTATAACTTAATGCTGCAACCAATTCTTCATCATCGATTACCACAGTTTTTAAATCAGGGAAAACCTTACCTACTCTGTTTGGTATTCCGTTAGTATTGGCGTTAGTATCCCAAAGATGGAAGTATCTCAATCCTGGGTCATCCATATTTGAATTCACTTTAGACTCAATATAGTTAACCTGAAATAGGTTATAACTATCAAAACCTGCCGGGTCCGTAAAGAACGATTGACCCATAGTTGCATTTGAATTCTTATGCCACATCAACCAAGGAATGTCTAATCTAAAGTTTCTTGCTTGACCTGTTCCACCTGGATTTGACGAATCGTATGGTTCTTGTGCAAATTTCTCACCATAATAGTTATCAATCGCATTGTTACTATAATGAATAATCGCAATAGATTTTTGGTCCGAAGGTGATAGATTAACCTTATCTCCTACTGAATTATAATAATACGTTGAATCAGTATCGTATTGACCTTCATTTGAGTTGTATCCAAAATATTCTTTTGAACCAGTGTATCCTGTTGAACCAAAGAAGTTATATCCTTTATCGTTAATGGTATATCCTGCCGGTGATTCAGTCCATGGAATGTTCATATTCCATACTTGTACATCATTACCTGTTGTAACACAATTAGAGTCAAAATTTAAGGCTTCAATCTCATCATATGATAGTGGTAAGTCCGTATCGTACATAACTGTCATTCCTGATGGGAAGAAATATGCTCTTGCATCACCAGCCAATGACATTGAACTAAAATCAGGTAAGTTTCTATCCACCTCAACAGTTACCGTTCCCGATGTTCCTGTTGTTGAACCTGTAATACCTTCAATACGGTACATTAACATTGGGAAACTACCCGACCACGTACCACAATCACCAGTACCATCTAACCATAATGAAATGTAGTCACCAACCGCAGTATCCGCAGTGAATGAAGTACTACAACTGTTGTAACTTAAAGACATCGTCTTTCCTGAAGATAAACTACTGATATCAACCACCCAATTAGATGATTTTGTATAGGCTGAAGATGTAAAGGCACTGAACGACCCCGTAGACCCTGTAAAGAACCCTCTTGGTGAAGCCGAGTTATAAACATTATCCACAATAGGATTTGAGAATGGAATACCCCATGTAGACCCTGATGTGGAGTCAACAAAAAGTGGATATTTCACATGCATTTTATTTTTTTGTGGGATGGCGGTTTTGTTTTGTGCATTATATTCAGGTGCCAAAACGTTTAAGGTAGAAAGGTCACCATTTTCAATACAGTCATAACAAACCTCACTATCCCCCACTTGGAAATAAGAGATATTAAATTGTCCACGAGACATTGCTCTACGACCTGCATCGGTAAGTACCGTGTTTAATAGACCTGAAGTATTTTTAAGAATATAACTCATATGATGATAAATACTTTATTAATTCATTTATGTTAATAAAAATGGGTTAGTTGTTGTTGTCATTGTAATTGGTGTTACCACTTGACTTACACTACCGCAGATTGTTCCTGTTATTCCCGCTCCACTGATACCTAAACTATCGACAACTGTTCCGTAAACAGGACATGCTGGGTTTTCAGACGCATCGTTGAATGCGGTTGAGGTTATAGTACCTGTTACATATCCACCACTTAACGTAACATTATAAACTGTTGAGTGTGTTACACCTGATTCACCTCCACATCCGTTTAACAACGAACCGTTTACTGATGCCGAGTCTACCGTTGAATTGATTACCGCAGAACCCACAGCATTTATTGTTGATGCTGAGATGAATGATGCGTTTTGTATATTTCCAGAACCTAAGTCCACATAATTATCGGTCTCAACGTGATTAAAGTTAATATTAAACGTCACGGAAACCCCAACAGGTAATGCTGGTGTTACAGATGCCGTCCATAACATCGTTTTAGTTGATGTGGTCTGACTAATAACACTAGGTGTTATTGATTGTGTAAATTGTACGGTATATGTTTGTGCCAATGAACCAGGATTAATAATGAAGTTTTCAGTATTTGTATTTCCTGACGCATCTGTTACGGTAACATAACTGTTACCTGGCGGGATACTACTAAAGTAGTTAGATAATTGTGTTGGACCACTATTGATTGAGTAAGTGTAAGGTGATACACCGTTATTCACACTAACTGTTAGTGTACCATCGTTATTACCGGCACAGGTCTCATTTGTGGTGTTTAACATTAAGGTTAACGGTTGAGATGCACATTGACCCGTTGCTGAGTTCCAAGTGTAATCAGAACCTAACTCATTCCACGTTCCTGTTGGTATATTAACTGTTGTATACTTAATAACCTCACCAGTACCTGTCCATCCTGAAATTTCCCAACGACCATCTGTGGTATCATAAACCATATCAAATGATGTTCCACTCCATGAAGGTTTACCGTTGATGATTCCCTGATATCCAAACTCATATTGTGTATATGGTGTTTTATTTTTAGATAAACACATATAATCAGGATAAGTCACCGAAGGAGTTGGTGATGGCGTTGGTGTTGGTGAAGGAGTTGGAGAAACTGCCGGTCCTGCAACCGTTATCGTTTCACTCTCTGAATAATCACCATAAAAATCAGTTACAGTTACAGTGTACTGACCTTCAGTAACACCTGTTAGGGTTTGTGTGTTTGTTTGTCCGTTAGACCATACAATCGAATATGGTGAGGTCCCACCCGTTATGTATACTATAATAGAACCATTATTCCCTGATGTTGCATTCGTAACATAAGTTACAATTCCCATCGGAAATATAGTGGTTATCCCACAACTGTTTGTATCTGCCGTATAACTACTCATATTAACATCCTAAACCGATTTCACATTCTAAAGTTAATTCTCCACCAAATCCAACACTATACACATCTTGACTATCTTTAACATATCTACTACTACCAAATGGTATCGTTAATCCTGTATTTGTGTATATGTTAACACCAGTACTCAAACTTGAGTATTGGTATTCTGTGTACACCGTTATTGAAGGACCTGTTACGTTACATAATGGACAATCCACATTCCAATTCCATATTACCGTATGTGCACGATATAATGGTGTTGGTGTTGGTTGATTCACACAAGACGAACAGTTATTAAATACAATCACAGGAATACCAAACACGTTTGAACCGAAGTTTGAACTTGTAAATCCTGCTGGTGGTGTATAAGGTGACGTTTTAGGTCCGATATATTCCCAACATTCATTATTGTATTCAATAACTTGACCTGTTGATACACCCATAACCGATACAGGTTGGATGATGGCTCTTTGTGTTCCAGTACATGCGGTAAAGACATAAACTAAGTTACCTGATGGAGACGGGGTTGGTGTTGGTGAAGGGGTTACCGAAGGTGTTGGTGTTTGTGTCGGTGTCATAGTCGGAGTTGGTGTAAATCCACAAGATGAACATTCTCCAAACGTAGATATGATAGATTGTATTGATACTGTTGCTGAACCTTCAACATCCTCAGTATATGTAACACATTTAGTGTAATATCCGTCACCACCCACCATTTCAGCAGAAAATGTCTGACCTGTAGTAATCGCACTACCACTATAGATTAAAGAATCTGCAGTGTAATAGATATCACCACTTGTACAGTCAACCAGTTTTTTTACTGTGTTACAAGCGAATGATTCTTCAAAAATTTTATATGTTACTGAACCTGTCGGCATCTATGTTATTTGTTTATAAATATCGTTCATCAATTTTTATGGTGAACAACATCCCGTACAAATGGTGGTTAATGTTCCACCTGTAAATTCAACAGGTATCTGAACGGAGTCTGTCAACGCACAGAAGGTAGTATTAAATCCAACATTGTCAACAACCAAATGAACAATACTGTCTTGTCCACAAATTACATCTTCACAACGTGTGTAATAAAGTTCGTATGTCTGTGTTGATGAATTCAACGCAGTTACATCGATTTGGTATATCGAACAATCAGTTATTATTGTTGTAGGTGACGGTGTTAACGTCATGGTTGGAGTAAACGTAGGTGTTACCGATGATGTAATTGTTGGTGTAGGTGTTGAACCCGCACTTTGTGTTGGTGACGGTGTCAATGTTACGGATGCGGTTAACGTTGGAGTATTCGTAGGTGTTGGGGTTGGTGTCTCTGATGAAGTCACCGATGGAGTAACAGTTGACGTAGGTGTCTGAGTTGGCGTTTCACTTGCCGTTATCGTTGGAGTGATTGTCGATGTCGGAGTATTTGTTGGTGTAACCCCAGGTGTTTCAGACGCGGTCACTGACGGAGTAATCGTACTTGTTGGTGTAAATGTTGGAGTTACTGTTGCCGTTACCGAAGGAGTGACCGTACTCGTTGGAGTTTGAGTAGGTGTTTCACTTGCGGTTACAGACGGAGTAATCGTACTTGTTGGTGTTTGAGTTGCAGTTATTGACGGAGTTATCGATGCAGTAACTGAAGGAGTTATTGTTGAAGTTGGAGTAAACGTAGGTGTTACCGTTGCCGTTACCGAAGGAGTTACTGTACTCGTTGGTGTTTGAGTAGGTGTCTCACTCGGAGTAATTGATGGAGTAACAGTAGGTGTTGGCGTTTGAGTTGGAGTCTCACTTGCGGTCACTGAAGGAGTAATCGTACTGGTTGGAGTAAATGTCGGTGTTACCGTCGCAGTAATCGATGGTGTTACCGACGCAGTTGGTGTATTCGTGGCAGTAATAGACGGAGTAACGGATGCTGTTACTGACGGAGTAATTGTAGATGTCGGAGTAAACGTAGGCGTTACCGTTGCAGTCACCGATGGTGTGATTGTGGATGTTGGCGTTTGAGTCGGAGTTTCACTGGCCGTAACTGACGGAGTAACCGTTGATGTCGGTGTTTGAGTCGGAGTTTCACTTGCCGTGACTGAAGGGGTAACCGTTGATGTTGGTGTAAACGTAGGAGTGACAGTCGCAGTGACAGATGGAGTTACCGTACTGGTCGGCGTATTTGTTGCAGTTATAGATGGGGTTACCGATGCCGTTACTGATGGAGTAATGGTCGATGTTGGTGTGAACGTAGGTGTTACCGTTGCGGTGACTGACGGAGTAACTGTACTCGTTGGAGTTTGGGTTGGTGTCTCACTTGCAGTTACAGACGGTGTCACTGTTGAAGTTGGTGTGAACGTAGGTGTAACCGTAGCAGTTACTGACGGAGTAACAGTACTCGTTGGCGTTTGAGTTGGTGTCTCACTTGCAGTGACTGACGGAGTCACAGTAGATGTTGGTGTTTGGGTTGGTGTTTCACTCGCAGTCACTGAAGGTGTTATCGTTGAAGTTGGAGTGAACGTAGGTGTAACCGTAGCAGTAACAGATGGAGTAATAGATGCAGTAGGTGTAAATGTCGGGGTAACTGTCGCAGTAACAGATGGTGTAACCGTACTCGTTGGCGTTTGAGTCGGAGTTTCAGATGCCGTTACCGACGGAGTTATAGTTGAAGTAGGGGTAAACGTAGGTGTTACCGTAGCAGTCACTGACGGAGTCACCGTTGAAGTTGGAGTAAACGTAGGTGTTACCGTAGCAGTAATTGATGGGGTTACACTTGCAGTTGGAGTATTCGTAGCCGTTACTGACGGTGTAATAGTACTCGTTGGAGTTTGAGTTGGGGTCTCACTTGCAGTTACAGATGGGGTGATTGTTGATGTAGGAGTAAACGTAGGTGTTACCGATGGTGTAACCGTAGATGTCGGAGTCTGAGTTGGAGTTTCAGATGCCGTTACTGAAGGGGTAATTGTTGATGTTGGAGTAAATGTAGGAGTTACTGTTGCAGTTACCGATGGTGTAACTGTACTTGTCGCAGTATTCGTAGGTGTTACCTGAGCAGTAACTGAAGGAGTTACCGTTGATGTTGGAGTTTGAGTTGGAGTCTCACTAGCCGTGACTGAAGGGGTAATGGTCGAAGTCGGAGTAAATGTTGGTGTCACCGTAGCAGTGACAGATGGTGTGATGGATGCAGTTGGCGTGAATGTCGGTGTAACAGTTGCAGTAACCGAAGGAGTGACTGTACTCGTTGGCGTTTGGGTCGGTGTTTCAGATGCAGTTACTGATGGAGTAACAGTAGACGTTGGTGTCTGAGTCGGAGTCTCACTTGCAGTAACAGATGGTGTGATGGTTGACGTTGGTGTGAACGTAGGCGTAACCGTTGCAGTCACTGAAGGCGTAACCGTAGATGTCGGTGTCTGAGTCGGAGTCTCAGATGCTGTCACAGAAGGAGTAATTGTACTGGTTGGTGTAAATGTAGGTGTAACCGTTGCAGTCACTGAAGGAGTTACAGTGGATGTAGGTGTTTGTGTCGGTGTTTCACTCGCAGTGACCGACGGAGTAATAGACGATGTAGGTGTAAATGTTGGAGTAACCGTAGCCGTGACAGATGGTGTCAAAGACGGGGTCACAGTTGAAGTTGGTGTTACCTGAGCAGTAACTGATGGTGTAACTGACGCAGTTGGTGTAAACGTAGGAGTAACAGTCGCAGTAACCGATGGTGTCACTGACGCAGTAGGTGTGTTAGTTGCCGTGATTGATGGGGTAACCGATGCTGTTGGCGTATTTGTAGCAGTTATTGATGGTGTGACCGTAGACGTAGGTGTCTGAGTCGGAGTTTCACTAGCAGTAACCGATGGTGTTATAGACGCAGTTGGAGTAAATGTTGGAGTTACCGTAGCCGTTACTGATGGGGTAACAGTTGACGTTGGAGTATTTGTCGGAGTGACCTCAGCAGTTACCGAAGGGGTAACCGAAGCCGTTGGTGTGTTAGTTGCCGTCACTGACGGAGTAACCGTAGATGTTGGAGTTTGAGTTGGGGTCTCACTCGGAGTAATAGATGGGGTTACTGATGCGGTAGGTGTAAATGTCGGCGTTACGGTCGCGGTGACTGAAGGTGTCACTGTCGATGTAGGAGTAAATGTTGGTGTTACAGTTGCAGTTATAGATGGAGTGACCGATGGAGTCACTGTAGATGTTGGAGTAACCTGAGCGGTAACTGACGGAGTAACAGAAGCCGTTGGTGTATTTGTCGCAGTTACCGTAGCGGTAACCGATGGTGTGATAGTAGATGTAGGTGTGTTAGTTGGCGTAATTGACGGAGTAACTGACGCTGTTGGAGTGTTAGTTGCGGTGATAGATGGTGTTACCGTACTAGTCGGTGTTTGTGTTGGAGTTTCACTCGCAGTCACAGATGGGGTCACCGTAGATGTTGGTGTGTAAGTCGGGGTTACCGTGGCAGTGATAGAAGGGGTAACAGTATTAGTAGGTGTATTTGTTGGAGTAACCTCAGCAGTTACCGAAGGGGTAATACTAGCGGTTGGCGTGTTAGTTGCCGTGACTGAAGGTGTAACGGTAGATGTCGGAGTTTGAGTAGGTGTTTCGCTGGCAGTTACCGAAGGTGTAACCGTAGATGTTGGCGTTTGAGTTGGTGTCTCACTTGCAGTAACTGACGGAGTAACAGTAGATGTTGGCGTATATGTTGGAGTTACAGTTGCAGTGATTGATGGTGTTACCGATGGTGTTACAGTTGACGTAGGAGTTACCTGTGCAGTTACCGAAGGAGTAACAGTTGATGTTGGAGTGAATGTCGGTGTTACCGTCGCAGTAACTGACGGAGTAATAGACGCAGTCGGAGTATTCGTTGCCGTGATAGACGGAGTTACCGATGCGGTTGGTGTATTAGTCGGGGTAACCGTAGCTGTTACAGACGCAGTTATAGATGGTGTCACCGAAGCCGTTGGTGTGAACGTAGGTGTGACTGACGGTGTTGGTGTTACAGACGCAGTCGGTGTAGGAGTCGGTGTAGGGGCAATGAAAATTACATCAACAGGACATGTACACGCACTTGTGTTAACATCAGTAATCCCCCAATAACTAATAACCTCACCAGGAGGTAAAATAGGGTTAAAGTTATATTCAACTTGGTGTTCACCTGAAGGCCACGTTCTAGTACCCGAATAAGTAAAACCTGAACTACCAACCATAAAACCACTAACCTCATAATCACATAGTGATTCTGCAGGACTAGTCAACGCAGCATCATTCCAAAGATTTAATCTAATCTTATCCCCTTGAACTACAAAACCTGAAAGATACTGTGTTGTCTGAGGACAAGTTGCAGATGGTGTTAATGTTTGAGTAGGTGTTGCCGTTATCGATGGGGTGACAGTACTCGTTGGCGTTTGGGTCGGTGTTTCAGACGGAGTAACTGTTTGTGTCACTGTTGATGTAGGTGTGAATGTCGGAGTAACAGATGGTGTTACCGTACTCGTTGGCGTTTGTGTAGGTGTTTCACTCGGAGTCACAGATGGGGTAACAGTCGATGTCGGAGTAAAAGTAGGTGTAACGGTTGCCGTCACTGATGGTGTTACCGTTGATGTTGGAGTAACTGCTGCGGTCTGTGATGGAGTCACAGATGCCGTTGGGGTAAACGTAGGAGTAACAGTCGCAGTGACTGATGGTGTAACTGAAGCAGTTGGAGTATTTGTCGCAGTAATTGAAGGAGTTACTGTAGGGGTAACAGAATTAGTAGGTGTAAATGTTGGTGTCACTGTAGCCGTTACAGACGGAGTGATAGACGCCGTTGGGGTAAATGTCGGGGTAACCGTAGCTGTTCTCGTTGGGGTAACGGTTCTTGTAGGTGTCGATGTCGGGGTAACCTGAGCGGTAACTGACGGAGTAACTGACGCAGTTGGAGTAAATGTCGGCGTTACAGTTGCAGTAACCGATGGTGTCACTGACGCTGTAGGTGTGTTAGTTGCGGTCACCGAAGGGGTAACTGACGCAGTTGGAGTAAACGTAGGTGTTACCGTAGCCGTTCTCGTTGGTGTTACTGACGCAGTTGGTGTATTAGTCGCAGTGATAGATGGTGTTACCGATGCGGTAGGTGTAAATGTCGGTGTTACCGTAGCAGTCCTCGTTGGAGTGACTGTTCTGGTTGGTGTGTTCGTTGGAGTTACCGATGATGTCGGAGTATATGTTGGTGTTACAGTCGCCGTTCTCGTTGGAGTAACAGTTCTTGTCGGCGTATTCGTAGGAGTTACTGACGAGGTAGGTGTGAAAGTAGGTGTCACAGTCGCAGTCCTCGTAGGGGTTACCGTTCTCGTAGGGGTAACAGATGGGGTAACTGTTTTTGTTGGAGTATTGGTAGGAGTAATTGAAGGCGTTACTGACGATGTAGGGGTATTTGTTGCCGTAATTGAAGGTGTAACACTCGCAGTAGGTGTAAATGTCGGAGTTACCGTTGGAGTAACCGTTCTTGTCGGCGTATTAGTTGGTGTTACCGATGATGTCGGAGTATTTGTTGCCGTAATTGAAGGCGTAACAGATGCAGTAGGGGTATTTGTCGCAGTAATTGAAGGTGTAACTGACGCGGTTGGAGTAAATGTCGGAGTTACCGTTGGAGTAACCGTTCTTGTCGGCGTATTAGTTGGAGTGACTGACGATGTCGGAGTAAACGTAGGTGTTACGGTAGCCGTTCTCGTTGGCGTTACCGTTCTCGTAGGAGTATTTGACGGAGTAACACTATTAGTTGGTGTAAACGTAGGCGTAACAGTCGCAGTCCTCGTAGGGGTTACCGTTCTCGTAGGTGTAACAGAGGGTGTTACACTATTAGTTGGCGTAAACGTGGGAGTAACCGTGGCCGTTCTCGTTGGTGTTACCGTTCTCGTAGGAGTAACAGATGGAGTGACCGAAGCAGTTGTCGTATTAGTCGGTGTTACCGTTGGGGTCCTAGTTGGTGTAACCGTTCTAGTTGGTGTGTTAGTCGGGGTACGTGTCGGAGTATTACTCGGAGTAATTGTAGGTGTACGAGTAACAGATGGTGTAACCGTTTTAGTTGGAGTATTGGTCGGAGTACGAGTTACAGACGCAGTTGGTGTAGGTGTCGGAGATGGACATGACGGACACTCAGGATAAGAACAGTCCGAATCAATAATGGCATTAGCAGGAAAGAATACTGACGCAGGTGGACCCGCACTAGCAACAACCTCATAACATTTATTATTACCAAAAGGGTTAATTACAATATTACCCTGAAATACTACAGTACCAGTTGGAAACGCACCAATAAACGTATCATTCGTATCACAACAGTTCTGAAATAAATAATAATCATACTGGGGTGTGGGTGTTGGGGTTGGGGTTTTGGTCGGTGTACGAGTCGGTGTACGAGTCGGTGTTGGAGTAGGTGACTCAGGTGGTACCGCATTACAACACTCAGTACATGTTTCATAGACAGTGGCGTCACAAAACGCGACAGGTGTGCAGTTGGGAACAACTGCCTCAATAAAATAACAACATTGGTCACAACTATCCAACTTAACAACCTGACCCGCATTTGGACAAGGGTCTAAGTTATTAATCGTCACAAATTGTTGGTGGTATAGATATGAACATTCGGTGCAAGCACCGGGGTCAATCTCCGCACAAGCTATCAAATAAAGACAACAAGGGTCTTCAAGATTACCAATATCATAAGGATTTTCGGGATTTTCAGGGTCAAAAGGTACTGGTTCTCCACCACCTCTACAACCTCCACAGTTTTCAAAAGTGTTTACTACCGTACCAATAAATGAAACGTTGGCAGGACACTCTTCACATGAACCAATACTAATTACTTCCCAACAAACATTCAGGTTATCAATAAAGGAATTCCCAACAACAAATCCATATACGTTTTGTATACATGCAACCTGAGAACCTCCACCACATATACTAATACAAGCGTAACCAACGTTGTGTACAATATAACCATTTAGAATGTAGTAGTTAGGCGTGGTAAGACTTAAGTTTAAAAGAGGGTCAAAAGAATAAACAATTTCCTTACTAATAACATCTTCGTGAACGATTTCACCGTCCACATACCTAACCATTTGATAATCACCACCAACAACTAAACTGATAGTATCAACAAATTCATATTCATGAGTATGTATATTATATGCTAAAACGTACTCATCAATTAACCCTAAATCATTAATTTGGAGATAATTACCCTCTTTTTGGTAGACCTCAACTACCTCAGGAGTCCTCGTATTTTCAACATCTATAGATTGAAAAGTAATGTCACGGAAGTCTTTCCCAACAACAATTTCAGGTATATCAAAAGAAAATAATTGGTCCCCAAGTTGGATATTTTCTATATCAACTTGAGAACCATTACTCAATAAAACTTTTTGACCTAATTTATAACCTGCCATCTATTGGATACTATTAACCTATAAATAATAGGATAAACCCTTTTGTATTAGGATTCTTTCCTTAAACTTCCATCGTAGTGGTCAAATCTATCGTGTTCGGTCGGAGACATTAAAAGAATACCAGGATATAAGTTACCTTTGATTGTTTCTTGGAACATATAAGACATCCAAGTTTGTTCATATGGACGCACCCATTTCTCAGTTAAGAACATCTTTTGGTTACCCGTTTTAGATATCACCTGAGGCCAGTTTGAATAATAAATTTCACCGTGAGCAAATGGAACACCCTCAAAACAATCAATCTTTTCAAATTTAGTTTTAGGAGCATTTGGGTCCAATCCTTGAACAGGTAATAATGGTTTTTCTGGCCAATGTTGTTCACGGAAAACCTGAGGAACATTATACCACGCCCATTGTGTTCTATTGTCACCATAAAATTCACTAAAAGATAACTTTAAGAAGTCAAAGTTATTTTTCTTAGCAATTTTTAATGATTTTTTGTATAAACCTTTAACATATCTATTGAAACCATTTTTACATACTTCACCGG
>UEXM01001948.1_pt3 | contig 12657 bp, 10 predicted proteins | sample 1796661 | NCBI WGS metagenome assembly UEXM01 (sample SAMEA4772469, study PRJEB27181) | metagenome | reverse complement strand
TTTTATAATTTATAACTCAAATTATAAAAATGTGTTCTACTAACTTTTTTCAAATCTTATCAAACTTTACTCCAAAGTTAAAATGTTGTTCTCTACTCATTTTTTACCAAATCACCACCAATCCTACGATTCTCCAAACCAAATTTTGGTAAGTTCTTTCACCAAGATTTTTAAGTATTTTAAGGAGTAAGTTACTCCTGAATTTTAATAAAAAAATGACGTGTGTGTATAACTCCCTTCGTTTTTTGGCGATGAAATAGTAAAAATCTGTGATTACATAGGTCTGTTTCATCGGATTTTCGAGTTAGTATTAAGGGAGTTTATAACGTGAAAATAGGTCAAAATCATGAAGTATTTGGTCGTTTGAGACTAAAATGAGTAGGGAACATCATTTTATTTTAAACTTTGAATCTTGATTTTATAAATAAGTAAAAAAGTGAGCAGAGAACATTGTTTAACTATGACTTATATAAGATATCGCATTAATTGTAGATCCTTGTGATGTATTCGCGTAATATTGATTGTAATATGAATAATTAACATTTTTCTTGTAGTAAACATTGGTGTCTTGAAGAATCACTCCTGTCTCGGTATTAGAGTAATAATACACATCTCCTGCAACACTAGCAGATGTTATCTTTCCTTCCTTAACTTTTATAGTAATGGAGCTACCTGATGAAATACCGTTATTTATGCACATTGGGAAAAATCCTATATCATAATTAGAGGTAAAATTATCATATATTTTGGCGCCACCTATAGTAGCTGAAGTATATGATTTTGGTATAGGATCCGTTGATATAATAGGTCTTTGGGTAACGGTAAATCCATAATTGTCTTTTACATTTTGTAGAAATACTAAAACAATTTGTGATCTTCCAACATAATTACCGTCGGTTAATGTATAAGTTCCATTGCTCTTACGTGTTACATCTATTGTGTATATCATATAATAAATACTGTTACTTCCTAAATCTTTAGGAAGTGATGTACCGCTTATTGAGTTCGACGATGACAATTGTATTTTAGTTTCATCATAAGCAATAATGGTATAGTTTGTGCCTTCAGTTAATCCAGATCTAAATCCTGTAGCAGTAGTAGTAGTTACAGAATTTGCAGCGTTTGGTTCTACATCAGATGACTTTTGTAAAATAGCAAACATCCCTAAATCAGTGTATCCATTAGGATATTGCTGTAATCCCGTTAATACATTGAATGTTGTTAGGTTCGTCGTGACAGTATCATTATTAACAATAGTTCCTGTATAACCTGGTGGATAAGAAGTTGGTACAAAACCAAAATCAAACAAAGAATAAGTTATTGTTTGCTTATTTATGATCATACCATAGGCAATATTAAGTAATTTAGTAGTTTGTTTGATAGTAACTATACTCGTACTTGTATATATGATTCTTGGTTCTACATCCAGAGGGACAGTATCTTGAACTAAATAAGGAATTGTTAGTGAGTTCGAATACGCAGTACTACTTTGAGTTATTCCTTTAAAAGTAGCTAGAGTTTGAAGAGTATATTTCTTAGTACCAGTATTATAAGTGAGAAATGAGGTTCCATCATCGACTGTTCCATCATCGACTGTTAAAAGTCCTGAATTACTAATCTTAATTACCGAATCATTAAAATTTAAAGTGATTTCTCCATTAACATCATTATAAAAACATTGCTTAAAACCTACATTGGTTACGTTTACGTATAAATAAGAATTATATATTATGAAAGTATCGTGTGTTGGTTGATCTGATCTGTTAAGATTTGCTGAAAATTTGAGTCCGGTAGCAGGAAAATCAAGATAATAATTTGACATACCATGATAACTGTTAAAAACATCAACTGTTAAAGAACCATCATCTACTTGAATAATATTATTTGAATTAATATGAGAAGTAGGAGGAGGGACCGAACCTGGTGTTGTAGTTGCGCTTCCAACATAATTACCTTGAACTTGTGCCATTTCAGGTGACTTTGTTTGAAGTTGTTGCTGAGAATTCTGTTGTGCTTGTTTACTTATAGCTTTATCATGGGTATCATTAGTAACAATGTGATTATTATAATCTTTATCATATTTTACCCCAGCACTAATACCGATACAAATCACAGTTATCACTAAAAGTAACATAATGTAAATTACTTGTGTGTCCATTTTATATTCTTTAGAATATAAAATTTTTTAGATAAACTTGCTTATTGCTTTATTGATCTTGTAGAGCGATGCTCCGTGTTCATTATTTATTAACCCTTTAAGACTAAACTGGAGACGTTTGTTATAACCTTCGGTATTTTTATTATTCTTCTTAGCATATTCAAATGATCTTACACACATATCCTTGAGTCTTGCTATAACTTTTTCGTTTTCTATCGTTTCGTCATATTTACCTTCAACTATCTTTGTTAAATTGATACTAATGAAATCTTTAAGTTTGGTTTGACATTCAATATAGTTTTTGTAAGCGTCTATAGCTTCGTTTGCTTTACATTGAGGTAAACACAATAATAAAATCAACATCATGTTTCGTTCCCTAGCATCACTGTTTCTTGGATTCTTGGCATCCATGAATCCAACAGTTCCAAGACTTCGGTATTTTTGTATGATGGATATTTTAACATTATCGCTTTCCTTCAAACTATCCAAAAATTCCCAATCAGGTACAAATAAGAAGTCGTATTTTTCAAAGTATTCCAATACTGCATCTTGTTTGGTTCTACAAGCATCCATTAGCTTATAAACAAGAAGTTTGATATTAGGCGAGTTTCCAATTATATTACACTTCTTTTCATAAGATTCTGGAACAAACTTTACAATTCCTTGAGGTGTACGCATAATTACAGGAGAACCAAAGTAAGAAGAAATAACACTTGAATCTACACCTATAAACTTTTCATCTTGTGATAGTGGTTCCATTGCGTGTTGACTTCCATTATAACCATGTTTCAAGATTTGTTGAATAAAGTTAAAATAATAGTTAACATCATCGGTTTTCCAAGCATAAGGATACAAAATCTTACCATTCAAAACATCTTTGGTAGGGATTGTGTTAAAAGATTGATAGTAAAATATTTGTTCATTTCTTTCTATATTACTATAATAACCCTTTTTTGACATAGAACCAAGATAGACAATCATACAATCATTGTCCTTGAGATCGATATCACTGGTTACCATTAAGGATGGTGTCATAATCATGAAATGATGGGTTAGTTGCCGTTGTTGGCATTCATTGAGAAACTTCTCTCCACCATTTTTATAGAAGAGATCACCAAACCTTTCATCCTTGTTACCCCAATAACTATTAGTACAATCTAACTTGTTAGTAGTGGATAAGTGATGTACTTCATCGCTATCCCACCAGAGCTTAACAAGAGGACCTTCAAAACAGGTTGTGATATCCGTATTAAACTTACAGAAATCTGCGATTTGTTCTAGGGTTGGCGTGTATGAAGGTGAAAATCCAAAAGAAGATGATACAATTTCATCATTTTCAAAGATTAGACCTCTCGTATATGGATTAACAGAACCAGTAGAGGCAGTGAATTTACCCTCAACTACCTTCTCTGAGGAATGAATTTTGTCTACCGAATAAGCCATTTTTTTATATTTCTGTTTATGAAATTAAAAATTCATTTTTAAAATACAAAATACTAAAATCTATGTCCGTTTTTGATGTTGCAAGTGATCTTCACATAGACCAATGGGGTTTGAACATAAAGAACAAATACCCTTGCGGTGAAGTAAAAAACTTTCCATATGAATGGAAAGATACCGATACAAAGTTATTAGTAGTTGCTGGTGACGTATCTGATGATATCGATGTATCGATAGACTATCTTAACAAGGTTTCAGAATACTATGATAAGATTCTGTTTGTTGATGGAAATCACGAACATGTAATCGTATATCCAGAACTATACACAACGGAAGAGATTGATACAAAAATTAAAAATGAGAAAATAGTATATCTCCCGGAAAATGATTATATCCAAAATAGAACAGTGTTCATAGGATGCTGTGGATGGTGGGATTATGATGATGATAAAAATTACGACGACCATAAAACATACTTTAATGTATGGATTCCTTCTTTCTCTCCAGACCAAACACAGAAATTCGCTGATAACGTGATTCGAAGATCCGAAGTAGAGTACAATCATCTTCATGATAAATTAGAAAGTTACTCAAAATCAGAGGATATTGACGCTATTATCATCGTTACTCATACACTACCTCAACCAAGTTTTGCTGAGAAAACATCTACCGAGTTTAATACTAAATTTGATAGATTGTTTAAGTACCCAAAACTGAAGAAATGGATTTTTGGTCATACTCATTCCCAGAATGATGAAATATACAAAAATGTTCATTTATTTTCAAATCCTAGAGGACGTCCAGAAGATTATGATAGAGAACAATATTTTGTAAAAACTCAAAAATGTTAGATATTTAAAATGGATACATTATATTGCTTATCGATAAGAAAACATGATGAATACTGCGAACATTCTGTTTACACTTCTTTTGAAAACGCACTTCTAACAATCTACGATATTGGTATGAGTAAGTTTTCTGATTTGATACAAGACGAGGGTATTGAAAAGGCTAAAAAGTATGTAGATGATCTTAAAGATTTGAATTCAATTAGATCAGGATATAAACCTGATCGTGTTACATATCTCTTTGATAAGAAATTTAGAATAACTAGAATTCACAGTCTACTTACCAGTAAAACAGCATTTGAAAATATCATTGAACATATCAATGATAGATTTAGAATTTTGAAACACGCTCTAATGAGTAAAAGAATTTGTTTCCCATTAGAATTGATGGATGAAAAAACCAAGAGCAAATGGTACTTACTTGACGAATTTAACGCAGGTGAGGTTATTGATCATATTGAAAGGCATATCCAACGTAGAATAGATGAACTTAAACTAAGTGGTCTAGATGTAGTTCAAGGGATTTTGGAGCGTAATAATGAAGATTTTGTTGCTGTTAGATTTACAGATAGCCAAGAGTTTCTCCTAAACAAAGAAATTTTTGCTATTGTTGTTTCTCCAAACACAGGATACAATCTTTCACTTACCTCCCCTTAATCTTAGAACAAGATGTAAAGTACTTTCTTTTTGAATATTGTAATCTGATAATGTCCTACCATCTTCAAGTTGTTTACCTGCAAAGATAAGTCTCTGTTGATCCGGTGGGATTCCTTCTTTATCTTGAATCTTAGCTTTGACATTATCGATAGTATCACTTGGTTCCAACTCTAAGGTAATTGTTTTACCAGTTAGAGTTTTTACAAAGATCTGCATTTTATATAAAAAACTTTTATATAAATTTAAATTTCTAATTCAGCAAATGCTTGTTCGAAGTCATCTACGCCTCCTTGTTGTTCGTCTAAAATATCTTGTGCTGGACCTGCTATCGATTCTTCAGGTTCAGGTAATTCAAAGTAGTCTGACGGATTGTATGTCGGAGACTCTAAAGCATACACCGGTGATGGAGGTTTGTATTCTTCAATTTTGTTTTCTGTTTCTGTGCTGATTTTGGGTAATTTTGTAATATAACTTGGTCTTTTTACTTCTTTACGAATAGGTGCTTCTATACGTTTATCTTTCAAAAACTTGTTTTCTACTGGATGAAAAAAGATAATTTTACGAATATCCTTTCTATCCTTTTTGATGACAAGTTTACTAAATGCGAAAAGTTTGTATGGAACACGAACATATGGATTATAGTGCCTTCTTACATCTAAGAAGAAGTTTTCATGTTTCTCGTCTATATACTTGTATTTTTCAACATCAACTAATTGACATATGTTTTTAGAATAAACTTTCATCATCATGGGATTAGCAAGTTTCAAAAGTTTCTTGGCAGAAAATTTACCAATAGTTATAGAAACTCTATCCATATATTCAAGTTTATCAAATGTTTTTACTATCAATTCTAACAACTCATATATTGATTTGAAGTTAATAGAATGTTCGCGACACCAATTTTTCAAAACTTCGATTGAAGGTTTCAATGTTCCTATATCATCAGCAAAAACATTCCACATATTCAAGTAACACTCAAGAACACTCTCTGATGACCATTTCTTAAAATAACTTTCAAAGTGTTTCTTCACTTCAATATCATGGTCTTCTATACTTTGTTTTTTATCTTTCATAGGAAGAAAGAAATACATAGAATCTGCCTTTTCTATCAAACAAGACAAAACAATCCCTGGAAACCATCTTTGTTGAGTTTTGACCCATCTCTCGAGTAACATTGTATTATATCTTGAAAGACAAGTATTCATACAGAAATCCCCAAGTTTTGTAATTTTGATTCTCCCATTCATTTCTTCAATCATCTGAGTTTCTTTTAACAGAGTCATCTCTGAACTCACCACTTTATATGGAATACTGTTACCGAAGAACTTAGATGGATTGAACCCTTTATGAACAATATCCAAAAAGATACGCATCAAAGGTAATCTTTTGCTTTCTGCTACATGTTGAGAATTTAAACTTCTATATTTATCTTTGGTACACAAACGATAACAATACTTAGAAGCAATATTACATCGTTGTTCTGCAATGGATTTCGAAATATACACATTTTTCATTTTTATCGAGTCGTTTGCAGTTTTGTATTCAAGTTTTTCAGTCATACAATCAAAAACAACATCAACGTCTTGGACTGGAATCAAACTACTTGTTGAAATAACAACAACACGTTTATCCTTCTTTTTCCGAGTATTTAAGGCAGCAGCAGTTTTTTCATCCAAATCCTTTGTTAGAAAGATCATATGTACGTTTTCGAGTTGTTTCAATTTTGCTGAAAATATAACAACATCATTGAATGTTGGGCAGTATATCAAATATTTCATATTAAGTTCATCTTCACTATGTTTACGTTTAACGACATCAAACATATCATCTAATATTTCTCTGTCACCGGGTTTCAAATCTATTGAATGATATTCAACTTTGGGTTTTTGTTCGGTTTCAATATAGAAATATGATTGAGACATGTCAAATGGAATAATGTTTGTATCCATATCTAAATTGAATGCAGACAATACTAATCTCGGAATTTCTATATCGTTTTTAGTGTCTAGTATACATTTCCACATGTTCATGATTATCGTGTTATCCATTGTCCACAGCGAAGTTCCGCCGAGAACAATAATATCACAAAAATCTATACTAGACTTTTGAAATCTACCGTTATCAAAATATCCCATCAGTTTCTTTTTCAAGTACAGGGATGTTGATAGAACGATAGAAGAATCGTTATAAGTATCATCTTGTTTGACATAATCCACAGAAATGGATTTAAATTTTTTCAATCTCGTATAGAGACTGACAACCGTAGTATTATCCGGAAAAGAACACCAAACACGTGTTCCATCCTTTTTGGATAATATCTTCGGAACCTCCACGGAGTTCTCGAAAGACTCCGTCACCACACAACTAACTTCGTTCGCTCTTACGAGCTTTAATAATTCGGTATCATTGATCGCCATTTTATTAATTTAAAAAACTATGATTATTCATTTTTATTGTAGAGATCAGTAACATCGAGCATCTCAATAGGTTTACTCAAATCCTGTAATGTGTACACAATAAATATACCATTTTCAACAACCTTTTTCTTCTCAACTTCAACAATCTCTAAAGTATTCAAATCAAACGCAGTTTTAGAAAATTTTATATCTTTGTAGATAAAGGTATAATCTTCACCATCATAAAGCATCTTGAGATCATCTTTTATCTTCATACCACATTGTTTCTTTGTCTTGAAATAACCTTTGTTAATCAAAGTATCTAGGATATAATGAAAGCTTTTTGTTTTGAAAATTTTTTTATCGTCAAAAACCGCTACATTCTTATCATTTTCAGAAAATATGATTATACTCATTTTATAACATAACTTATTATACGTAAAAACGAGTTTATAAAAAAAATTATAAAATTAAAATGCCTGTCGATATTAATTCAATCCAAGGGAAACTCAAGGGGAACCAGAGGAGGAAAGATGGAGGAAAAAGGAAACCCGAGAGGTCCAAGGAGAAAGTACAGGGAAAAAGAGAAGCCATTGAAGTAAAGGTATTGAATGATATCAGAGATGCTGAACTTCCTGAACTCATTCTTGATTCTGTTACTTATGGCGCTATGACAAGAGAAAAAATGGAAAAAATTAGTGTATGTAAGATTAATAAAGTATTACCAAAAGGAAAAATTACAGATACAGATTTTACTTCAGATGATCATAGATTAGGTTCTCTTGAAAACAACTCTCTATGCGGTTCTTGTGGAAAAACAAACGATGAGTGCCCTGGTCATTACTCAATGATCGATCTTCCTAAAAAGTACATACATCCTTTGTTCCGCGAACCTGCGATTAGAGTCTGTCAAATATTTTGTTGGAGATGTTTTGAACCTTTAATGAATCGTGAACTTATCAAAGATATTCAACTGTCAGGATATCAAAAACTTCTGTATCTTGCTAAAGAATGCACTAATATAGAACATCCTAAAGGTTGTTGTAAAAAACATGAACAATCTAATTATCCATACTTCAGAAATCCAATCTTTAAAACAGGTACAGGTCCAAGAACAGTGAAAGGAAAAGTTGTTGGAACACCAACTGCTGGTACAAAAGACAGTGTTGATATATTCGCTCAAATCAAAACATTAACTGGTCGTGGTATTACTAAATATGAAGACTATGTAATCACCCCTGAAATGGTATATAATATGTTTAGTAATCTTAGTGATAGTGATATAAAATTGATTGGGTTTGAAGGTCATTTTGATCAAGGTAGATGGGTTTGGAACAATCATCCAATTAACTTTATTATAGACTTTATCCCTGTTATTCCTCCTTCTGCGCGTCCTTATGTAAAACGTGAAGGTATTCGTAAAGATGATTTTATTACTAAGTTTTATGATGATGTTATAGCAGAAACACAAAAGTTTTACAATTCTGAAGAAGGTCGTGAAAACTATCTTGCAAAAATCTTGTTCTACTATAGTCATATTATAGATAATAGTGATAAAGCATACAAGAAAGCAGCACTAGATGTCATCAAATCATTCAAAGATCGTCTTGTAGGAAAACAAGAACTCATTAGAGGTTCTTTGATGGGTAAGCGTTCAGATTATACTGGTAGAACTGTTTTGGGTCCCAACGGTGGTTTAGAGTTTGGTGAGATTGCTCCACCTGCTATCATGAAATCAACTTTAACAATTCCAGAACATGTTACTAAATACAATGTTGACTTCATCAAGAAATTATCTGCTGATGATGAGATTCGTTGCTTGATACCAAAACGTGGTAAACTTGCCGGTCGTAAACTAAAATTCAAGAAAGAGAAACATGAAATTAAGATTGGTGATATTGTAGAACGTAATTCTAGAGATGGCGATGCGATAATCTTCAATCGTGCTCCTACACTTCAAAAACAGTCTATGTGTGGATACAAATGTAAGTTTCAGAACAAACTTTCTATCGGTCTTCATATAACATCTACAACCGGTCATAATGCCGACTTTGATGGTGATGAAGGAAACATTCATATGTTACAATCAACACAAGCACAAGTTGAAGCAAAAACATTCGTATCTTCTCCTTACTGTATCATGTCTGGTATTAACTCATCTCCTGTTGGTGGAATTATCTATAATGGTGCTACTGGCGGATATTTGCTTTCGGATGATAATCTTGTTCTTACAGATGAAGAGTTTGAAGAAGGATTTAGAAGCATGAGATACGCACAAGAACATCATGATACATACATAGATAGATTGTTTCAATTGAATATTGAACATGGACAAAAACTCCAACCAAAAGGTGGTAAAGCTTTATGTTCACTTCTCTTCCCAAAAGACTTTTGGTATTCCAATGGAAAAGTTAAAATTAGAAAAGGTATTTTGATGACAGGTAGATTGTCAAAGAAGAATATGGGACCATCTCCTAATTCTATCGTTCAATCTATATACAAAAATTACGGCACAGAAACTACAAGACGTTTTATCACAGATGCTACTTTCTTGTTCAACTGGTATTTGAGTATCTATGGTTTCACTGTTGGTGTTAAAGATTGTAGACCACCAGAAAATCTTGAAGAAGAGTTTAATCTTCGCAAACGTCAAATTATTGAGGAAATTAACGATGAAGTGCTAAGTTTCCCTCCTTTAGCAACTGACGCAACCGAACTTGACAAATCTCAAAGAGAAGTAAAAATTCAAGAGGTGATTACAACAGGTACTGATAGAATTAAGATGGCATTAGTTGGTGGAGAAGTAACAGAAGATGGAAAGAAAATAAAAATCGAACGCATTCTTGCTCCCGACAACGCGATTAGCATCATGGCAACATCCGGAGCCAAAGGTAAGATAAATGACACAGCGAAGATTATTGCTTTATTGGGACAACAATATGTTCCTGATAGAAGACCTGATCTTGTTATGAGTAGAAGAAAAAGATGGTTATCAAGTTTTCATGTTGATGATAAATCTATCTTCTCTAGAGGATTTGTATCAAGTTCGTTTTATGAAGGTTTGGAACCTGATGAGTTCTTTGCTCATAGTATGGCATCTCGTATTGGTCTTTGTAACACATCTGTAAAAACTGCTGACATTGGTTTCTTACAACGCAAAATGGTAAAATCTCAAGAAGATCTTGTAGCACAGTATGATGGCAGTGTTAGGAATCAATCTGGAAACATATTTCAGTTCTCTTATGGTGCTGGTTTTGGTTCATCTAAAATGATTAGACGTACTAGAAAAGATGGAACAGATTATCTTACATTTATCAATCTTGAAGAAACTGTAGGAAAAATTAACGCTGAATCTGGTTATATGAATGAAAACTTTGTATTTAATGAAATTAAAGATATGTTTGATTAACTAATTAATTTATCTAAGAAAGATAAATTAATTTACTTTGTAGCACTTTCCATTACATCCGTAAGAACTCTATGACTACACCATTTAACATCAAGTTTATCACCACAAATTGGAGCATCATTGATTAATGCTCTAAGTGTTCGGATAAACGGACGCGGAAAGTAGTCTCCGTTCTTTTCGAATGAAACAAGAAAGTATCCACGATCTTCGCCATTAGCACGTGGCATAGGATCATGAAAGGTATAAGATCCAGGTCGAATAAACTTACCTTCAAGAGAAGCAAATAGCTGTCTAATACTACTTTTCTTCTCTTCTGAATCATAGGGGATGTAGAATGCGTATGTCTTGTTTCTTCCAATTGGTTTTTGACTAGCTCTGTATACATAGAAAGTAAGACCATATTGCTTTCCATTCTCACGAACTATTTCAAGAAGTTCTTTACGCATACAGATATGCCAGCGTTTTGTATCCTCTACATCCTTATCAAGACACTTTCGAAGCATTAAGATGTCGGTTTCTGGGTTTACAGTATTCATACAACCCCGTATCGATTTGTACATTTGTTCTTGTTCCATTGGGGTTTCTGAGAAAATAACATATACACCGTATTCGTTTCTCTGCTCCATTTTTTTACTAATTTCTCTTTATAAAAAATTCATTTTTAATTTGTTAAAAATGAATCCAGTTCTAGCGTATTTCCTTGGTATTTTAACTATGTTGTTGATAATCTTTCCTTTTTGGTATATTTCAACCAAAGATAAGGGAACAAAGGAATTGTATGATAACATATTTTGTAGATCAGATTTCTAAGTATGAAATGTAAATGTTTGAATATCCGTTTCATCATAAGTTATCTTAAAACTCAAAGACGGTGATGAGTTTGCTGCTCTTGGTTCTACTATGATATATGCTTCACTTGGTAAAAGTTTTTGGTATTGTGTAGCACTTGATGATGTACCACTTGTAGTTGTTCCATCTGAACTTAAGACTTGTGTAGGTCCCTCTTGTTCATCTAGTACAAAGTATGAAATAAGTAGACTTGAATTTCCAGATAAAATTTCAAATTTAGGTACCTTGTCCATACCTGATACATATTGATTGAATCTATATTTGAACCCAAACAGTAAAATAGGTTCTATAGTTGATGTATTAGTAGAATCGTAAGATGTAGCAGAATCAAATAACTGGTTTGCTACTGCGGTAACATTTTGTAATGTTGGAATATTATCGTTTTCTACTAAATTATAAGCTCTCAGAATACTACTACTTGTGAAAGGATTAAACTCAAAGAACAGGGAACAATCGTTATTTTTGTTTATCATTAAGTCAAGGGGTTTGCGATTTTCTCTAATTTCCGAGAATGCTGTTATGTTTTCCGGTTGAGATCTCAAGTTTTCTGGATTCAAAGAAGCCGTTAATTTTAAGTTAGTCAAAGGCATACCTTTGGCAAATGTCTTTTCCTTTGTAAATTTTTCAACCCCTGCTAATGGGGTTATTGATAAATCATTAGTTCTGTTTGTGAGTGCTGATACTTCGGTGTATAGTTTTGTAACATCTGTAAATATATAATTACCATTAGTATCTTTATTCCAAGACCAATACATATTTTGATATTGATCATTTGTAGACCGGAAAACTTGTCCTGGTTCTGTTATAGTTTGTTTTGCATCGTTTTTGAAGTATCCGTTATCATCTAATGAAGTTGGACTATTTACAATATATGAACTAGATGAACTAGATGAACTAGAT
>UEXM01002580.1_pt1 | contig 12658 bp, 2 predicted proteins | sample 1796661 | NCBI WGS metagenome assembly UEXM01 (sample SAMEA4772469, study PRJEB27181) | metagenome | reverse complement strand
TTACATACAGACACTACTGGAGGACACCCAATAGTACCATTAGGCCATAGAGTAGAGGATGAGGATAGAACTTTAGTGTCATTAGACTCTCCTGACTTTGCATTTGGAGAGTACCCAACATCAACATCTAACTATTTAAAAATTATAGGTACGGTTACAGGAAGAAGAGAAGATGATTTTGAAACCAACAATAGGGGTTCTGCAACATGTTATTCAGCTCATGTGTTACCGCTGCATCAAAATGGCCTTTTCTATACTAAAGAAATTGAGTACTCTACAAAATTAGGCGCTGGAGATAATATAACAATTCCTGACTATAGTTACACTTCAAGTTTTAACGGAACGGGGCTTTTTAATAGATGTATAGAACGACTAGGAGACGGTACTACAAACGTGGTTGGTATAGGGGAAGAAACTTTATTTTTAAAATTAAATTCCCAACTATCTCGTGTTAATTTCATAGAATCAGGAGTTACTGAGTATGTTGGTACATTTGGTGAAAATTCTACCTATAGTGGTGACACAGGGACATACGGTAGAGCAAAAATGTTAGGATCTATAAAAACTGAAAGGCCAACTCAATATGGTGGTAATACAGAATTAAATAGAGCAGGCAATAAATATATTCCTGCGGGACCTTTTATAAATATAAATGAAGATCCTGTAACTCACAATGTTTGGGGAGGAGACACTTATGTTGTACTATATGATCTTGAAAAAATTAGAAGACATGATGCTGATTTAGACTCTGGTACAGGAGCAGGTGGTAATAGAAAAACAGTTAACTTTGCATTTCCTGTTGAGTCTTCTTTTAATACAACACTACGAGGAGGATGGCATTTTGCTAATAAATCAGATTGGGCAACAGAGTCTACTACACTTTTAAATACATTTAATTTAGCAAGTTGTTACTCATCGCAAAATAATACCGAAATATTTATACCTAAACCTCTTGGGTTTGTAGAAACTTCTGCTTTTAATTCTAGAATTTTGTATTCAAATGCAAAAATAAGTGGAGAGAAAGTAGATGCATGGCGAAAATACGGAATAGAAAACTACAGAGACATTGAGGGCTCTTACGGAGATCTAAACAAACTAGTAATATTTAATGATATAGCATATTATTTACAAGACAATGCTTTTGGTAGCCTATCTATTAGCCCTGTATCAACTGTTGTAGACCAGGAAGGGGCTTCTATTGTTTTAGGAACTGGAGATGTGATACAAGATGCTAAATATATATCTACAAGTATTGGTTGTACAAATCCTCTATCTGTAATAGATTCAGAAAAAGGTATATATTGGGTAGACTATAATATAAAGAAAGCCTATGCATTTAGAGCTAATGGTTTAGAAAGTATATCAGATACTCATGGTGTTAAATCTTGGTTTAGTAGTAACCTGCAAGAAGATTCTTGTGTATTAGGGTATGACTATTTAAACTCAGAAGTTTTATTTAGTGTAAATCCTGCAGCGCACACCATGGTATTTAGCGAAGCTATAAATAAATTTACATCTACATACTCATTTAACTCTTCTATGTTTATGTCAGGGGTTAGAGGATTGTTATCTGTTGGGGTATCTAATTCAGAATCTACTTCTATATACTTACATAACTTAGAAGAATCTACACAGTGGTATGATTACCCACACTACCAAAGTAAGCTAGAGTTTATAGTTAATAAAAATCCTTTAAATTCTAAAATATACGATACTATAGAATGGTATTCTCCTGAAGGAGATTTAAATACACTAGGATTTGGTAATAGTTACCTAACTACAAATGATACGGGATTTAATGTTATAACAGACGAAACAGATCCACTACAAAATGTATACAAAAGAGAGCAAATGCATAGAGCTGCAATACCAAGGGATCCGTTAGGAGGGAGATTAAGAGATACATATTTGAAAATAAAAATGATATTTAATACTACAGGAACAAAAGCTGTTCTGCACTATGTAAAAACCTTATTTAGAATTTCTAGAAGATAATAAAATATAGTACCTTGCGAAATTATGGCAAAGAAGAAAAAAAATAAGTATAAATACTCTCACGGAGGGCAAAGACCACATCCTACGGATCCACCTACTAAAAATAGAGATTGGTTAATACATACTGAAAATGCTAGAGTTGATAATACTAGAGTAGCGCCTATTGGAATAGATTTTGAAAATTTAACTCAAGAACATATAGATGCATTAGATGCTAAGGCTGAACAAGAGTATAAACAAGCTTTGTATGAAAGTATAAAAACTAGTGAAATGGATTTGCATAGGTATGGTTTTAATATTCCCGATGCAGATGCTTCTCATTTAACTTTTGAAGCTGTGTTTCCATATGCTAAAACGTTAAATTTAGGGATGGCGCCAATAAGAGCTTATAATGCAGCTAAATTTACAGGTACTCCTGGGGCTATGTATAGAGGAATAGGTACAGAAGGATTAAGAGATGTGCGAAAATCAGGAGCATTAAGACCTAAACAAAATATACCGCCTATAAAAGTTGGGGCATTTGATATTGCTAAGGATTATAATAAAATACAAAAAGGTGTTTATGCTACTCCATCTGTAGAAGTAGCAAAACGTTATGGGGAAGGAGTAATAGCAGAAATTCCTGAAGGAGTTGCAAAATGGAAAAGAAGGTATAGAGGACAAAATTGGTCTCAAAAAACTCAAGACCTGCTTCCTGTTGATAATATAAATGTATTTAAACAAAACTTTTTTGGTACATATAAACCAGTTAAGTTTAATTACGGAGGAGATATGAAAAAAATAAAAAAATACCCACACGGCGGACCACATACAGACCCACCTATATATAACGCAGACTTATTAAATGTTAGTAATCTGTTACCTGAAGTTACTGTAACTGATGTTGCTCCTAGAAACAACCCAGAATTAAATTTTTTTAATCGAATGTTTCCTGCAGGGCAGTATGGAAATATAAATGAATATGCAAAATTTATAGGTAATATTCCTGAAACTGGAGAGACAGCAGCAAGCATGTCGCCTGTTATAGGAGACGCAATGGATGTAGGGTATACAGGAGATGCTTTATCTAAAGGTAATTATGGTGACGCTGCATTGTATGGTGCAGGAGCTTTGTTTCCTTTTCTTTCTGGAAAGAACTTTTCTCAATTTATGAAATATGCTAGAGATAATTATAAAGATATAGCAAAGATAGGAGATAATCTACAAGATGCTTATTTAAAAGCTAAAAAAAGTTTTGATCTTGGTCTTTACAAAGTTGGTAGAGCTGATTTAGACGGTGCTTTAGGAAAAGCAGCTAAAAACAAAATAGATAATTTAAAATCTCAAATGAATCAATTGGATATTGCGGGAGATATTATAAGTCCTAACAGATATAAACTAATACCTGATATTAAAAGTATTAAAAGTCGTACTAGAGGTGGCGTTCTAGATGAAATTGACGAACTTAAAACTTCTATATACCACCAAAAACATCGTATGAGGGATGCAAAAAAAGCAGTCACATCTACTGATATGGATGCAACATATAGAGACTTTTTAATAAAAGGCGGTGACATGGCCAGAAAAAAGTTAAAAGATTTACAAATGAGAGCTAGTGACATAGGTGGTGGGTTATTAAAAGATGAAATAGAAGATATAGATAGAACATTAATGAGAAGTCTTTCTCCTGTTAATCCTAAGTATAAAGGTTTATTTGATCTTGTAGGTGTGAATCCAAATAAAGAACTGAACCCTTTACTTGGGCCTAGATTTAAAGGTGACGAAACATTTGAAGATTTTATATTAAACCCAAGGCTATCAGCTGGAGAATCAGTGATATTAGATATGTATAAAAACCCATTTAAGATGAATAAATACGGAGGAAGTAATATGAAAAATAACTCTATGGATGTAGACTACGAAGCTGAAGGTGGAGAAGTTGTTATAGGTAATATATCTGTAAACAAAGCTTACAACGGGGGTACAGCTAAACAATATAAAGGTTCTAATATGTATATGTTAGAAGGGCCATCACATGCAGAAGGTGGTATTGGTATTAAAATGAACACACCAAGTGATAATAGTATGAACTACATGTCGATGGGAGGATCTGATTCTGCTTCTTATGTATTCACTGATAGATTAAAAGTAGGTGGTATGAAAGGTGCTACATATGCTGACATAGCTTCTAAGTTTGGTAATGAGTTAGATAATGTTACTACAATGGCTATGGGTGGAGATAAGTATGATAGAACTACAGCAAAGCTTATGAAGCCTAGAATCATGGAGGATGTAAAAGATCTATTTGATGATCAAGAAGAGTTTAAAAAAGAAAACAATATAGACCAAGAGCCTAGAGAGGCAGGGTTAGGAGCTGCTTTTGCGGCATCAGGTTTGGGAACGTTTCTTACGGGGGCTACAGGTTTACCTGCAGGGTTAGCTGCTGCGCAGTTTTTACCTGGACTAATTAACATAGGTAAAAGTGTGTTTGGAAAGACTCCTGAATTAGAGTATGACAAAATAATACCTGAAACGCAAGAGTACCAAGACTTCAATCCATTAATAAAAAGTTATATGGGCCAGCAAGATAGATCTTTAGCAGGATTAAGAAAAGGTTTAGAAGGTTCAGGAATTTCAGGCGCAGGGTTAAGAGCAAATTTACAAGCAGGACTTAGTGGATCTCAAAATAATGCTGCTAACTTCTTATCTCAAGTAGGACAAATGCAAACACAAAGTAATAGACAAACAGACCAATTTAACATAGGACAACAAGCGGCAGCAGATCAAGGTAATATGCAAATGGAAATGGCGGCTGATCAGTTTGCAGCACAAAACGACCCTTCCCAAGCGTTTGGTGTAGGGCTGTCACAAATACTTGGAACAGCAACGAGCATGTCAAAAGAAGGATTCCAAAGAGATCTTCTTTCAAAGTTTATGGGTTCTGGAGATAATAGTGAGGCAAACATGTTACAATTACTACGACAATTTATATAAAGTTATGGCAATAAAATACGGAAAAGGTTTACGAGGATTTTTAGGTAGAGTACCAACAATAGACTACCAATATACTCCTATGCCATTTAGAGAAATGCTAGGTTTAGCACAGCTGCAGACACAAAGAAACGTTGCACAACAAAGAATGGATTTGGCTAGAGAACAAATGGATCTTACTCGGTCAATGCAAGAGCAACGCTTAGATATGCAGCAACAGGGTTTAGATTTACAAAGAGATAGTTTAGATTTTAGAAAAGACTCTTTTGAAGATACTTTTGGATTGCAAGAAGATCAGCTAAATTTAAATAAGCAGCTTAAAAATATAAAACTAATAGGCGAGGTAAATGAACTCTTTTCAAACCCTATACTACCAGTAGATGCTGAGTATTTTAGTGGGATGGAGAATACGTTTAAAGAAGGATTAGGAGAGGTAATGCAAAACAATGGTTTATCTTCTAATGCAGTTACCTCATACTTAGCAAAAGGATTTACAGACTTTACAGGTAGTGAGTATTTAAATGCTCAGAAAGCATATGCAGGATACCAAGCAGACTTAAAAAATATTACATCAAATGTAAAAGACCCTGCACTGCAACGTATATATGCAGCAGAATTATTAGAAAACTACCAAGGAGTTAGTGCAGGAGACACTTATAGTAGTGGTATGGGATTTTCTAGCTTAACAGATATGGAAGCTACTAAATACTTTGATGATTTAGCTAAAAATATAGCAGCTGACACTAGAACTGAAATAGTAAAACAAGGTACATCAGGACAACAAGTTGTAAATATAGAAGAAAAACTATACGAAGATGTGTTTGACATACTAGTGCAAAGAGCTGAAGGAGCTGGAGATATACTTGAATTCTACCAAGATAAATATGGCGATAACGCAAACACTATACTTAGCAGAGTAATAGATTCTGCAGCAAGAGCCGCTTCGTTTACAGAAGAAAAAGGTAAAGAAGTTAAAGATATAGGTAATTTATTTGGAGGACAGCCAGTGTCATCAACACCTCTTCCTCTTAGAGGAACTGACGTAACAGCAGGAAACCCTGATTTTAGTTACCAAAGTATTGTAACTGGTTTAGATAACTTGTCAAAAGACAAATCTAGTGGAGCCTATATACAAAATATTACCTTCACAAATGAGGCGCATAGACTTGCAGGGGTTAACCCAGCAGATAAACTAACAGAAGAGCAGCAGGAAAGTGTTGTACAAAAATATACTGAGCTAGCTAATATGAGCATTAATCTTAAGAATTTACCTGTAGCTGCAATGAAAGATAATCAAAAAAATGCAATTGAAGGTTTAGCGCAAAGAATTGCAACGGATGATCTTCTTACTATTACAAGCGTGAAAGATATGAGCGCTGCAAAGCCAAAATTTGAAGAGGTAAATATAGACGATCAAGAAAACTACTCTAAAAGAAATCTTAGTATTACAGAAATAAGCTCAAGACCTTTCTATGACGCTAGGCTACAAGGCCCTGCCTTTAAAATAGAAGGATATATGGGTGGTGAAAAAGAGTATATTGGAACAACTACAGAAAGAAGAAAAGCAGAAGATGCTATATTCTATGAAGGTATAGTGCCAGCTGCTCAAGTTATGGAGTTAGGCATAGTACCAGTTAATGGAACAATGATAGAAATGGCAGACTTAACTAGGCCTAATACTGCAACAACAAGCTCTATTACAAGAGCATACACTAAAAGATTAAGAGAAGTAGATCCTCAGGTAAAAGAAAACCATGAATATACTCTTAAAATGATAAATAATGGTAGCTTTGTGTTTGAATTAATAAATACGGATACAGGTAGAGCTATACCAGGAGCTCCATCAAAACAATTTAGCAGTCTTATTGATGCAACAGAATATATAGAAAGCTTAATACAACAATAAATTATAAAATATGATTCAGCCAGATAAGGGCAGTAAGCGAACTACAGTAGCGACTAGCCTATATGATCAACTATTTGACACCACACCTACAGAACCTACAATAGATTTTAACTTTGAACTACCAGAGGTAGGTCAACCCGCAAGAGGAATACCTGAAATATCTTTTATACCATTTGATGGAGAAACACTAGACGAATATGCTAATACTGGAGTACGCTATGTACCTGGTATGGATGTTCGTTCTGTACTTGAAAATAAACAGGACACTTCAAATAAAGTATTTAATATGCTTTTTAGAGGTGTTGTTGGTGCGGGTATAGCTGCAATAGAACCAGCTGCATACGTACTAGATTTCCAAAATCATGCAAGAGCTCTAATGGGCGCAGAAAGAGACTATGACAACTTCTTTGCAAAGTTTCTTAGAGATCAAGAAGACAACTTAAGAGAAGCTTTTCCTATATATACAACAGATGAAAAACCAGAAATGTTTTCTGCAGATTGGTTTTTAGCTAATGGAGATCAAGTAATTAGATCTATTGGTTATCTAGCTCCTGGAGCATTAGCTTATAAAGGTGCTGGAATTGCAACAAAAGCATTGTTAGGTAAAGCCGCTAGTAAACTTGGTAAAGAGGTAGGTAAATACGCAGTTGCAGGAACAGCAGCCTTAACTTCAGGTGCTATAATGAACTATAGTGAACATGCACTTGAAAGCGCTAGATTTATAGAAGATAATTTTCAACAGCTTACACAAAAATATGTAGAGCAGGGTATGGACCCTGGAGAAGCTTCAGAAAAAGCTCGTACGTTTTTAAATAGAGAAGCTGAAAATATAATAGGTGTAGGTAGGAGCAATGTCATGTGGAATACTATATCTCAAGCTAATCTATTTAGAGGTGTAATACACTCAAGAAGAATGAAAGACCTTGCTGCTGATCCAAGTGTAGCAAAAACAATTGGAAACTTTGCTAAAAAAGCAGGTATAGAAATGCCTACAGAATATTTAGAAGAAGTTACAACAGGGTATGCAAGAGTACAGTCTCAAAAAGCAGTGGATGTAGAGTTAGGTTCAAGAAAACCTGATACAAGACCGTGGTACGATCAGTACGCAGACCATGCTACAAGTTATGATGGTAGAACTGAAGGGGCACTAGGTGCTCTTGGTGGTGGTGCAATGGTAGGAGCTACTAGTATAAAAAGAAGTAAGCAAACTATCGATGCTCTAGAAAGATTAAAAGACAATGAAACTGCTCTAGGAGCTAGCGGAGAAAAAGTGGAAGAGCTTACAAAAGCACAGCTGCGAGAGCATGCTGTAATGAACGCTCTTAAAGGTACATCAGAAAACTTTATTACAATACTAGAAAACTATAGAGACACTCCTGAAACAGAAGCGTTTTCAGAAGATTTAAACTTTGAAAAAAACTATAAAGAAAAAGCTCAAAAATACATAGACGAAGCTTTAAAAATAGAAGACATTATAAATGCTGAGCTTGTAAATCTTAACGCATCGTCTTTTGAGGAGGCAATGATTCTAATTAATAATAGAATCAATTCAGAGATTAATGAATCTAGTGCGTCAGAATATAAAGAAAAAGTAGATGAACTTGTTGCAGAAAACAAAAAGTTTTTTAATGACTTTGCAGTAGAAAAAGTAGATGGTCTTACTTCAGATCAACAGTTTCAAGTATCAGAGTTAGAAACTGATTTATCTGGATTGTTATTAGCAATAGAACAAACTAGAGCTAATATAGAAAGTTTAAGAGAGAGTAAAGAGCAAAGAGATCCTGTGTCAAATGAAACTTTAAAAGGTGAAGTTAGGAATTTAATTGAATTAGAAACTCGATTTAAAATAATACAAGCAAAGTACAATAAATTAATTAAAGACATTGCTGAAGAAAATGAAACTACTAAAGATAAAGTAAAAAAAGAAGCAGGAGAAAAAGAAAATAATTCTAAGCTAAAAAAAGCATTAGAAACTATAAAATATTTCCAAAATCTAGCCCAAGTTAGAAGAAAAACTGCAGATGAGACATATAACGAGTATAAAGAAAATCCTGAATCTTTAAATGCAGACGCAAAGGTTAACGAAGTAGATAATGCAAACAAAGAAATAGAAGAGCAGGAAAATAGAAACAATGATAAGAATTTAAAGAATCAGTTTGATACAGAAGTAGCTGAACAAGAAATAAATACAGTAGCAGATAAGATAAAAAAAGAAGAGGAGAAACAACTAACATTAGACCTTGAGCCTACACAAGATTTGTCAGAAGAAGAGGTTATGGGAGGACAGCCTCTAACGCCTGCTGCGCTTGATGACATGCTTGAAAAAGAATCTCCTAAGTCAGATCAAGTTATAAATATATATGCAGGAACAGGAGAAAATGTAGAGCTAAGTAACTTTGCAGAAAGAAAAATAAGAATAGAAGGAGGTAGTGTTAGAGGAGTGTATGACGCTTCTTTTAAAACACCAGAAGGAGCTTTTCAAGCTACAAAAATAGAATATACTACTCCTGGATTATATACTACTCGATCAGGTATGATGTATGTTCTTAATGAAAAAGGTAAAAAGTTAGTAAAAAAATTACAAAATGCTACAGGAGCTGAAGCTAAAAGACTAGGAAAACAAATAGAAGGCTTAGATACTGCTAAATGGGATGAAGATTCTGAAGGTGTTATGAGAGATATACTAATTTCATCTTTTGAACAAAATCCTGACGCAGAGCAAAAGCTTCTTGCTACAGGCAACGCTACCCTTACGCACACTCAAGACAAAAGTAAGTGGGGAAAAATCTTCCCAAAAATCTTAATGGAAATAAGAGAGGATCTACAAGAAACCCAGGCATATCATAAAGAGCTGCTTGAAAAAGATCCTGCAGAACTAAAAGAATATGAAAAAAGTATAGTTAAAAATCTACGTAAAGAGTATGGGCTACGTGAAAAAGAATCTAACAAGCCAGATAAGCTCAAATCTAAGTCTAAATTTTTTAATGAGCCTTCAGGTACTCCTTCTATGGATAACTCTAGAAATAGAGCAGTAGGTTTGAGTCGACGTATTAAGTTAAAAGAAGATATAAATAAATACGTAATCACAAGTATGCCTTATGGTAGCGCTGCTGAAGGTGATCCAGGAGGTAAAGAAATAATTTTAGAAAGAACTACTGAAAAAATAAAACAAGTATATGGAGATCCTTATACAGGGAGCCCTAATAGTATGGCTCTTGAATGGGGTAATGCTGTAGACGGCTTTTTTACTAAAATATTTAGCGACATAACTCATGTAGGAATCCTTCCTAATGAGTTTAGCCCACTTCTTAGCGAAAATGTTAAAGATCAATTACAGGAAATAGGATATAAGTTAGCTCGCTCTTTCCCTGAAGGAACTAAAATTATTAGTCAAATAAAAGTTGCTAGAATTCTAGATAACGTAACAGGTATTGCAGGAGCAGTAGATTTACTTGCTGTAAGACCTGATGGAAGCGTTGACATAATTGATGTAAAAGCGTCTAGATACAAGCTATATGATGGTACTACACCAGACATAATAAAAGTAGCGGAGTATACAAGACAGCAAACTTTATATCAAAACTTTTTAGAAACACAAAAATTTAAAGTAAATAGTATATCTATCTTACCTATAAATCTTACTAAGATAGAAAATGATATAATACAAGAGGTAAGACAAGAACCATTATTAGAATTAAAATACACACAAGCAGTTGTAGATGATGTATTTAATCCTGAGACTATCTACACATTACCTGTGTTTGATGGTGAAATAAATAATGGTAAAGATAATATAGATGATACTTTTGGTAGAAATGATTTAAATACTGTAGAAAATGAAGACAGTGGACTATTTGACCCGCTATCTGCAGAACCAAAAGGACAGAAGTTGTTTAAATCGTCACAAGCAATTAAATTCTTATCTATACCAGGAGCAGAGTTTGATGCTGTAGATTTTGATGGCACTCCTATTACTAAATTTTTAAGTACATCTAATAAGAAAACTGAACAGTCAAAAAGCGTAGAATCTACAAAAGCACTACAAGCAGGTAGTGCAGTAGAACTAAAGCTTATTGATAGTTCAGGTAACCCTTACACTATAGACGAGCTAAAAGCTCTTACAGATGATCAGATAAAAGACGCTAGAGTAGGTATATACCAAAACGGCGAATACAAAGCAGATCTTAGAGAGCGCTCATGGGTAGGGCAAAAAGGTCAACGAGATACATACGCAAACACGTCGGACTCGACTGGAGAGCGTGAGGTAAAAAAGTCTGAGAGAATCAGAATAAGCTTAGCTAGAGCTGGAGGACAGATAGAAACTACTGTAGAATATAAAGGTACAGGTAAGATACTTCCTTTATATGCAGAGAACGAAGATGGTAGTTTAGTAGTAGACAAAAGCAAGGCTGCTCTTATAAAAAGAACAGACGTAAAAGTTAAAGAAGCCATTCCTGATTTTGCAAACAAGACATTATTAGTTACAAAACAAGGTGAGCTATTTGAAGGATACAAAGTTCCTTACAAAGGTAATATAATGAGTATGGAAAGAGGTGCACTAGGTACAGGACGAGTTGCTGTAGCCCTAGAGACATCTAATAACCAAATATTTCCTGCTATACTATTTGCAGGTAATATTACCGCTACACAAGCATCTACTATAATAGGTGCAGCAATATCTTATCAAAATAACAACACAGACACTTATAATCAAATAACATCTAAAACAGGTATTTTATTTGGTAGAGGTGCGTCTGAAAGAGCATTGTCTGAGTTTGTAAATAGATACGTACACTCTAAATCAGAATACTATAAATATAAAAAAGCAGTAGAGGATAATTTAGAAGAGGGATCGATAGGCGTGTATACACCTGGAGGAGGAGTTAATATTTTACAAATTGTAGATTTTGACAACAGAGTCTTGTATACAAATGACGTAAATATATTTGCAAAAGATCCTGCTAAGTTTAAAGAGACAAACATACGTGAAGAGAATATTAAATACTTAGGTGACCCTAAAAATGCAAGAGAAGCTGCAGAGCTTCTTCAGCGTAAACTTGTTAGCGTAGAATCTGGTAAAATGAATAAACCAGAAAAGTTTGTAGATGTAAAACTAGGACTAGATGGTAACTACCAAGGATTTGCAGAGTATAAAAACTACAATGACTTTAAAGCAGAGCAATTATTCTCAGATATAAACGGTCAAAACTTTATAGAAGATGAAGCAGGTAGAAAAGAGTATACTTACACAACACAGCCTACAGTACTTATAAATACAGATAATTTACTTGAAGCAGAGCGTGCAGCCGATGAAGTTGTAGATGCAGATGATATAATAGATGATGATTTTGAATTATTACCTGTATTAGAAGGAGAAGAGGATGTAAACTTTGAAGCAGAAGACTTATCTATATCAGAGGGCGCAGAAACAGCAATGGAAGAAGACCTAAGGCTATTCCATTTTGATACATCTATCATAAGCTTACAGCAACAGACAGAAGCTATGAATACTCTATTTGGTTTGTATGCTAAAAACTATTTAAATGGTAAAAGCTTTAAAGACAGCTCTAGGAATATAAAAGCTATTCTTAATAAAATTATAACTACAAAAGGTGTATCTAAAAAGAAAAGAGAAAAGATACAACATCTTCTAGACAACTATGATGCAAAAGCAAATCAAGTAACTGTAGAAGGAGAAATTTTAAGAAGGTTAAAAAAACTAGATATATCTAAAGAGAGAAAAAAATCTACTATACCAAAAGACCTTACTGCAGAAGAGTCATATAA
>UEXM01002579.1_pt1 | contig 12662 bp, 13 predicted proteins | sample 1796661 | NCBI WGS metagenome assembly UEXM01 (sample SAMEA4772469, study PRJEB27181) | metagenome | reverse complement strand
GCCAATCAGATATTTATTTAATAAGTAATTCTGGAGATAGGTTAGACCTGCTGTCAAATAAGTACTATGGAGACATATCCCTATGGTGGATTATAGCAGTAGCTAATAGGCTTGGCAAGCATGGTATGATAGTTCCTCCCGGAAGACAACTCCGAATACCAACAGACATTTCTGCGATACTGTCGGCACATAGGAACCTTCAAGGAGAAAGATAATGGCAATGGGAATAACTGAAGTATCTGGCAGTCTTAAAGACGCTTTAGATCTAAGGGTCAGCGCCATGAAAAACCCTTCGGAGAATCTATCTTGGTCGACAGGAAGGTCGCCTTGGATGAAGTTTACATCTAATGTATTACGAGCAGATCTAAAAGAGCCAAGAGGTTCATATCCTGAGCTTTACGGAGGAGGAAAATCGCTTAGTGCTTTATACGACATGGGAGGTAGAAATCAACCACACCCCGGACTCACTTCAGCAACTATTAAGCACACTGGGACTTTAAAAACTATAAAAAAAGTCCAAGTGTCGTATACATGTCACACCTTAGACCAATTATATGAACTAGAAATACTTTTTATGTCTCTTGGTAAAACTGTAGTATTAGAGTATGGTTGGTCTATTAAACAAGACGGAACAAAAGTTTCTGGTATTATGACTGAAGAAGACTTTAAACTTGGCTTTTCCGACTTCCTAGTCAAAGCAAACGAGCTTTCAAAAGAACACAAGGGATGCTACGGGGCAGAAAAAGGTGTTGTTTCTGACTTCTCTTGGGAACAAGATTCTAGTGGGGCCTATAACTGCACTACAACTTTTTCAGCTCCATCAGAAATGATGATGTCTCACGACACAAAAAAGGTACCTGACGGTCAATGTTGCAAAGATCAAGAACAAGAAGATGGTACACCTTGTAAACAAGGCACTGCTATATCTAGAAGATTAAATCAAATATTAAAATCTTCAGAAGTAATTCCCGCCGGGGAGTCCCGCAAACTTAGAAGTCTAAAGAATCGCCCATGGGGATTTGCAATGACAATGGATATGGAACCAAATGAAGAGGAAAAGCAAAAAAAGCCGTGGTATAAACCTGCATGGCTTCTCGGGGGATCATATGATATTACCCAAAAGTTTGTTACGTGGGCCTGGTTTGAAGAAATGATTATAAATGATGCTGTTCTAGCAAAATCATCAAAATCAGACACTCACAAAACAGCAACTTCGGACACTGATAAACAAGCCCCAGCAAGTTTCCGGGATACCGCTATAAAATCAGCATATAGAATGGACACCCGAAACACAAAGCTCTACAACCCTGAGTATATGACTTCTTCGAACCCTCTTATTTGTATGCTACCAGGACAACCCTTTTGGGGACTTCTTGAAGGGAAACCTGGAGGTAAGGATACCCCCACTAAAAAACAAACAGAGATTGAAGATTTCGACGACATGGAAGGCTTCTACGAAATGTTCCCATTCAGAGCTTCAAGATACCGTATTGCAGAAGGTGCCCCAATAAAAAGTACCGACGACGACGACAAAAACCTAGGATGGTTAGCTCATATATGCCTCAACGTTAGATATCTTAAATCATGTGCACTCGAAACTGAAGTATTAGAAGAATTCATAGCTAAAATTCTAGATGGTATAAATGAATCTTGTGGAAATATATGGGACCTGACTGTTACCCCTATGATAGATGAGCCCGCTTTATTAACAATCATAGATTCAAGTGCACTTGGAAGTCTCGATCTTGCAAAAGCTTATCCTTTAAGTATATATGGTAATCATTCTATATGCAAAGAAGCAACAGTAAACACAGAAGTATCAAATGAAGTAAAAGCCCAGATTATGTATGGGTCAAATTCTGGGGATGGCGAATTTGGACTTTTTGCAGAAGGTCTAACAGATGCAACACCTAACTGGAATAGTCTGACCACCGAACAAACCTATAATTGTACGGATAACGCAGATGGCACGACTGTTGAAAAAACTCCAGAACAATTTGCCGACGTTGAACTCAGTCAGATCAAGGACAGCTATGTTGAAGCATGGCAGGCTCTTACCGAAGGCGTTGATAATGACAATATTGAAACTATGAAATCTACAATAAAAGCTTTAAGGCTTTTTTCCCCATATGAAACTGTAACACCAACTTCCCCAGCAGTACTTCCTATCAACTTTTCATTCAAAACGGATGGTCTCGTAGGATTTAAATGGGGCCACGCATTAAAAATAGACCCACTTCCTGCTCGGTACGAAAAACGAAACTGCATTTTTATGGTAACTGGAATTGACCATAATATTTCTACCGATTCCTGGGACACCTCAGTATCTACAATATTAAGGTTACCTCCCGTAAAAGATTCAGAACGCGGAGAGCTAAGAAAAAACTCTCCACCTCCAGTTAAGACGTACAATCCAGGCTCAACCGCAAATATTTTTACTAGCGCTAAAACCGGAGGATTTTAAATATTATGGCTGGATCAAAAACTTCTTCTACTATATTCTCTACAGATGGGTCTGAATTCCTGTCTGTAGTGTCTAAAACTCCATATGTTGGGCTCTATCATTATTTCCTAGGTCAACCCTACATGGGCATTGATGAACCATTGCCAACTACTAAACTTGTCGACATTCAGTTCGGGGTCGAAGCTATTGATTTTAAACGATTAAACCCTCGATTCGGGCAACACCTAGATCGCCCCACGAGTTTTAAGCCATCTTTAATGGAAAAAGACTATAGAAAATCTAATTTAACCAGATACTTTGTTAAAGCCATGGATACAAAAATTATAACTGAGGTAACAAAGGCATCTTACAAATTTTATAAAAAAAAAGATACGAAGCTAAAAGGCCTATATGCAGTTGTAAAGCTTATATGGAAGCTTACCGGGCCCTTAAATGATGTAGTGGCTAGTGATGGTACAATATTAAAAACTGGCATTATAGAAACCAACCAGAGAACTATGGATCTCCACAAAGCTAAATTTCCCGAACTACCCTTAGTCCTTTCTGCAGACGACCTAGCCAAAATAACCTCATAAATATTTTTATTTGTAGCTTTTATTTCGTATATTAGCTACATGGATACCCTGAAGCAGATTTTAGTTCGTAGTTACCTGAACACTGGAAAAGCCACCGATTTAGAAACTATTCAGCTACCAATATTTAAATTTTTTAGTCATAAGTACTGGAATAGAAAGGATGTTCATATGATTATACCAAAGAACAAGCACAGAGAGCAGGAAGCAATAAACTCCAGAGTTCTAGCAGGTATGCCTAAGGCAATATGTGAAGAAACATATATAGATAGGATTGCTCCGCTATTTGAAGCAATTGAAGATAACGGCATATTCACAACAACTGGTACAGAACATTCTAAATACAACTTATATACACTTACCGGTAGACCTTCAAACACCAACAATGGCGTAAACTATGCTGCATTAAACAAAGACGACAAGTCTAGGGAAAGGTTTATTAGTAGACATGACTCAGGGGTTTTAGTTGAGTTTGACTATGATGCCTACCACCTAAGGTTAATAGCTGGACTTATCGACTATGAATTCTCGGAACCCTCAGTTCACTCTCATCTTGGAAAAATGTACTTTGACACTAATAACTTGACCAATGAGGAATATGAAGAGTCGAAAAGGATCTCGTTTAGGGTGCTCTATGGAGGTATACCGAAGGAGTTTGAGAACATAGAATACTTTAAGAAGACTAAGACCTATATTTTTGAATTATGGGATAATTATAATGAGAGGGGCTACATCGAGACCCCGATCTTTGGTAGAAGGTTTTATAAAAAGAATTATGAGGACATGTCTCCTCAGAAATTATTTAATTATTTAATCCAAGCCTATGAGACCGAAAAAAATATCGAAGTTATGGAAAAAATTCAAGCACTATTAAAGGATCGTAAAACCAAATTGGTTCTATATACCTACGATTCATTTTTGTTTGACGTTGCCCCTGAGGATGGCAAATCTCTATTGTTCGAACTAAAAGCCCTGATGGGCCTACCAACCAAATCAAAGTATGGCAAGAATTATGATGCCATGAGACCTTTGGCTTTGTAAAATGATATTTATAGTATAAGGAAATACCCATGAATTTTGATAAAATACTAACAGAACTTTGTTGGCGTCTTGAAGATGGAACGCCAGATCTAAAAAATCCTAAACATCTTGACGAGCTTAGAACAGTCTTGGTTCGTAATGGAACTAATCCTGAAATAATTAAATCGATTATTAAAAATCTTACTGATGGCCCTGAATTAAATGAGGGAGCAGACACTTCTGCTACAACCCTATTTCATGAAGTCATTACTGGTATATATGTAGTAGATCCATCGGCAAAAATAGAAACTGGAGCTGATGTATTATCATATTTTAAAAATGGTACAATAAAAGCAGTCAATGCAGGCCTTTCAGTAGTTTCTATTGAAAGTCTTCCTCAAGCAAGGTATCTGAATATAGATACTATTCCAAAGCCAAAAATAATATCTGATGCTAAGTCTCTTGCAAGTAAGTTGAGATCAAAGTTTGGTCAAGCATCTTTGGTTTGGTGGACTGGGCCTACAAATGATGGCTCAAAATTTGGTGCTGCTGATATAGTAATTGATAAAAAATATGGGGTTTCTCTTAAATACGGACCAGGCCAATTGAAAAATTTAACTGTAAACTCTTTTGCTCAAACAGTCCTAGGTTCAAATCCCGATGTCAACATTATGAAAGAAATTATGAAGACATACTCCAAAGACTTTGATGTAATGACCAAAGACTGGATGGCTTTGTTTGTCAAAGAAGTTGGCCATAGTAAAAATAAGGATGCTATTAAGTTGGCAAAGAAAATGCAATCGTTAGCAAGCACTTGGACAACCTACCAAAAGCAAAAATTGACGATAAAAGAAATAGATCTTCTAGTTTCTGCAGCTAATATAAAAGGCCTTAATACATCAAAGACTCAGAAAAAAGGACTTCGCTATCTAGTGAAAAAGTTATTTGAACTCCGAAAGTGGCCAGAATGGCAAAAGCAGCGAAATGTTCACTTCAATAAAATATTTGGAGGATTTTTTGCTGGAGTAGAACCAGATATTAAAAATGGTCTCGGTAGACTATTTAAAAAGCAATTATCAGTACAAGAGTATGACCTCTACTATGCAGCAAAAGGTGGCTCCGATTTTAAGTACATTCCTGGAGAAAAAGCTTTTGATGATTTAACTAAAGACCTTCAATTTTCATATGTGTATAAACCATCTGGAAGCGGCTATGAATTTGTTTTAAGCATTGCGAATGCTTTTGGTAAAGCCTTAGGTTCAATATCAATTAAGTTTAGGTGGAAAGATGGCCAAATGAATGGTACTATTATAACTTCGTCGGATGCCAAATGGCTCGTCAAAGACTGGACAGAAATAATCCCCGGTGCAAAATAAGTGAAATCCCAACTCCTATGTACATTTACCTTCGGTGAAAATTTAGATCAGACTCTTGATGCTATAACCCAGAATTATGATGTGCTATATGGTAAAATATTTGTCCTAGAAAATGCAGATAAACAGTATGATTACATGTGCACGTACAATGTAACTTCTGCTGTTGATTTCAATATTCTTGGCAGTACAATATCTCTACATAGGAAAAGGCACACCAATACCCTATACACAATCAATGCACTAAATACGCTAATCAGATCGGTAAATAGAAATGAGTTAGATTCCACTTTTCAGGTAGACTGGAATGATTATAGAAACTGTTTATTAACAACAAATGTCGAGGAACTAAGACGTATTAACACCATCATCCATAAAGTGGTGCATACAAAGTAAACTTCTTGATATTTATATATGTAAAAAATTACCGAAGAAGGTTTTTTCCCTAAAGACCCCCTTCAAAAAAAAAGGATATTATAATGTCAAGACCTAAAAAATTTAACATTCGCGAATGGAATGAAAAATACTTATATGAATCATCATACACGCATCCACAAGATGTAGTTAAAGCTAGTAATTTTGAAGACTTCGTTCAGAATATGTGGGACGCAGGTTGGGAATTCGAAAACTTTCCATCTGGTAAAAAATCTGCATTGGATAAAGTAGCTTCTGATGGTGAAATCGCAAATGACCAACTCACAGGTGTTAAATCATACCAAGACTTCGAAAACTTTGTTGTTCACTACCTAACTAAAGGCAGTGAAAAGTACTACATCTATGTAGACTCAGACTTCCGTAATGTCCAGGCTGTAAAAGGGGCTCCTAAATTTAGAAACGTTTAGTCAACATGATTAAGCTAACTGAAATTCTAAATGAGGGCCAAATACAATTCAGCAAAGAAGAAGCTGACCCTATTCTTGATAAGTACATAAAAATGATGCACAACCCAATGCAAAAGGTTTTAGCTGCTGCTAAAAAGTCTGGCTATACTGGGATATCAAAACTTTCTGTAGTCAACCCAGGACCCCACTTTGGAAATGGCCGTAATATCGAAGACCCGGCAAACACAACTGGAGAGTCCAAAAAGTTCCCTCCAGTTTTCCCTGGAAGAAGCCCAATAATGTTTACAGCCACTTGCTATGCCGGAATCAACATATCGAAATTCGGGCAATTAGAGCTCCAAAGCATCAACCTAATGGCAAACCATATACCAGGTAAAAAGACTAAGATGTCCCAAACAATTAAAAAGGTAGATACCTTGGATAAATTAGAATCGGAATTAAAGTCGTGGGTGCCTAAGTTCATCAGCGATGCCAAAGCATATGCTAAGGTCCTAAGTGTTCCTCCGGAAGACACCGCGAGCTCTTCAGATCAAACCAAGCGTATGTTTGCAAAATAATAATTAAAAAATAACCTCCAATAAATTTTTTTATTCACCAAAGATTTATTATATTTACTAAATACTAATTAAAGATTGAATATTATGCATAAACTTCTATTGGCTATAAGCCTGTTCCTCGGCGGACAAACCCTAATTTGGTTCCAAGTAAATGGTCAGTTTCTATGGCCATGGTTTAAACGAAACCCCCTGCTACTAGCAGTCGGTATGGGTTCAATCATTTCATATCTATTTATTCAAGCAACTAAGTATTCATATCAATATTTTGATGGTCTATTATGGCCTGGCCGTTTTTTAGGCTTTGGTTTTGGTATGGTGTCATATGCCTTACTAACTAGTTACTTTATGAGTGAAGGTATTAACCTTAAAACTTTAACATCTTTGATATTGTCAACAGGTATTATCTGTGTGCAACTATTCTGGAAATAACGTTTTTTAACGATTAACATCGTAGTCTTTACTAAATAAGTCGTATATTGATAGTATACAAAATGGATAATATGGAAACACAATTAGGATATGCATGTATCAATACCCACCTCCGAAAGTCGGGTATATTTACAAGTCGGTCAATGATCAAAAAAACATTTAACGCTAAGGGCATTCAGTATGCATCTGAATTAGCATTGCAAAATTCAAAAGACTTGGTGGAAATTATAAAGTGGAATCATGCAAATGGCATCAAGCTATTTCGCATGTCATCAGGTATATTCCCTTGGATGTCGGAGTATGCTATATCGGATCTGCCAGACTACACTAAAATATCAAACATATTAAAAGGTGCTGGTACACTGGCTAAATCATACAATCAACGTCTATCATTTCACCCTGGGCCATTTGTAGTCTTGGCTTCCCCATCACCGTCAGTCGTAGACAAATCAATCCACGAATTAAACCAACATGCAGAAGTCATGGATCTAATGGGCCTACCACAATCCAACTATGCAAAAATCAATATACATGTTGGTGGCGCATATGGCGACAAAGTATCGGCAATGGCTCGCTTCTGCGAAAGCTTTAAACGTCTTAGTCCTGGTGCACAAGCTAGGCTTACTATAGAAAACGACGACCGTGCTTCAATGTATTCTGTAATGGATTTGTACCATGGTATACATAAAGTTATTGGTATACCTATTGTTTTCGACTATCACCACCACAAGTTTTGCACTGGGGATTTATCCGAAGAAGCTGCACTACACTTAGCATCTAAAACTTGGCCAGATGGTATCAAGCAATGTGTACACTACTCAGAATCTAAAGCCTTGCACGAAAATAATCCAAAAATAAAGCCGCAAGCTCACTCAGACTATATCCACGACAAAATTAACTCGTGGGGCCTACCACTAGATATCATGGTGGAATCCAAAGCAAAAGAATTATCTATTCAAGATTATATGACAAATTTTGAAAACTAACCAACAAATAATTTTTTATTTAAAAAGTTATGTCTTATATTTACATGTCTATTAACAATTAAAAGGAGAACTCAATGGCAATTGATCTAAATGCAATCCGCAATAAGCTGAACAAGCTTCAAACAACTAACCAGAGAACATCGAATCTTTGGAAACCAGAACCTGGTAAAAACCAACTACGAATAGTGCCCTACCAGCATAATAAAGATAACCCATTTATGGAACTATACTTCCACTATGATTTGGGTAAGCGTAACTATCTATCACCACTTACTTTTGGTGAGCCAGATCCAGTACTAGAATTTGCAGAACAACTAAAATCATCGGGTAACTCTGACGACTGGAAGTTAGGAAAAAAGCTAGAGCCTAAAATGCGTACATACCTACCTGTATTAGTGCGTGGAAAGGAATCAGAAGGCGTTAAAATGTGGGGATTCGGAAAACAAGTCTACCAAGAGCTATTAACATTTATTGCTGATCCTGACTATGGTGACATCACAGACCCATCATCAGGTCGTGACTTAGTTATTACTTATACTCCGCCAGAAGGAAGTGAAAGATATCCAAAAACAACTATTATGGTTAAGCCTAATGTTACACCTGCAACAGAAGATAAAAATGTTGCTGAAATGGTAATGAATGGTCAAACTGATATCTTTGATATTTACAAAAAGTGTACGTATGACGACTTAAAAGCTGCTCTAGCGACTTGGCTTAATGGTGGCGAAGAAGGTGCTGCTCCTGCAGCAACGGAAACATCTGCAAGTCCATTTAAGGACACATCAGCAGATGCTCCAGCCAGTGTCAAAAAGACAGACAACATTTCCGCTGCATTTGACGACCTATTTAGTAGCTAAGATCATACATGTCTAAAGCTCAAAAAACCGATGACTTAGCTAATTCATTAGCTGACTCTCTAAACAAAAAGTTTAAGTCTTTTAAAGTTGCGTACTTTTTAGATGGTTCGGAGGAAACTCCTACTGATCTAGAGGAATGGATTAGCACAGGTTCAAGTATATTGGACCTTGCTATTTCCAACCGCAAAAATGGGGGCTTACCTGTAGGACGAATAACAGAATTGACGGGCTTAGAAGCTAGTGGGAAATCCCTGCTAGCTGCCCATCTTCTGGCCAATACACAAAAACAAGGTGGACTGGCAGTTTATATTGATACTGAAAATGCAATGAATGAAGACTTTGCAAAGTGTATTGGTATCGACGTATCTAAGATGTTGTATATCCAATTGGAAACAGTTGAAGATATATTTGAAGTCATTGAAAACATTATTACTAAAGTCCGAGAATCTGACAAAGACCGATTGGTTTCTATTGTTGTAGATTCAGTAGCTGCTGCCACTACCAAAGTAGAGCAGGCCGACGATTTCGATCAAACTGGTTGGGCAACTCAAAAAGCTATTATTCTTTCAAAAGCAATGCGAAAGATAACTCAAATGATTGGCCGTCAAAGAATATGTTTGGTGTTTACAAATCAATTAAGAGTTAAGTTAGGTGCTATGTTTGGGGATCCTTACACTACATCAGGTGGTAAAGCCATTGGCTTCCATGCAAGTTGTAGGCTAAGACTAAAAGCTGCAGGTCAGATAAAAGTCAAAGTTAATGGTAAAGACCAAGTCGTTGGAATCAAAACAAAAGCCCAAGTAGTTAAAAATAGAATGGGACCACCACTACGAACAGCAGAATTTAATATCCTATTTGACAGTGGTATTGATGACTATGGTTCTTGGCTACAAATGATGAAAGATGCAAAATTAGTATCACAAGCTGGAGCTTGGTATACCTATACTGATGAACTAACTGGAGAAGTTATTAAGTTTCAATCCAAAGAGTTCGAATCTAAGATATTAAATGACCCTGACAGGAAAGACCGACTATACAATCAAATTTGCGATTCTATGATTATGGATTACAAGACTGATGCTATAGGTATTGATGACATTGAAATAGGCAATGACGATGTCCCACAAGGTTAAATATCTAGACATTCTAGCCAATCTAAAGGAGGATTCCACCCCACGGGGGCTTAACGATCGTGTATTGTTAATAGATGGACTTAATACGTTTATCAGATCATACACATGTAATCCAGCAACTAACGAAGATGGAATACATATCGGCGGCATAACTGGATTCCTCCTTTCAATTGGGTATGCTATAAGGCATATCAAGCCAACTAGGGTTATAATTTGTTTCGATGGTAAAGGCGGATCTGCTAGACGTAAAAAGCTATTTCCAAACTACAAATCCCAAAGAACAGTCAATAACCGCTTAACCCGAATAAATTCTAATTCGAGTGTCGAAGACGAACGCGTTTCTATGGGCCAACAAATACACAGGCTAACAGAATATCTAGAACATCTTCCGGTAACTGTAATGGCTACTGAAAAAATAGAAGCTGATGATGCTATAGCATACATAGCCAAACAGGTTCTACCAGACAGCCAACACTTTATTATGTCTACGGACACGGACTTTTTACAACTTATAAATGATAAGATAGCAGTTTGGTCTCCAACAGCAAAGAAGTTTTATTTCAAGCAAGATATGAAAGATCGGTTTAAGCTAAGGCCTGAAAACTATATTTTATATAAGTCTCTTACTGGCGACAAGTCCGATAACATACCAGGCATTAAAGGCCTTGGACAAAAAACCTTAGAAAAACGTCTACCAATGTTATTTGGAGATACTATTGTTTCAATGGATGATGTAATAAAAGATGCCAAGCAAAGAAAAGGCGAAGCTAAAGTGCTAGACACTATAGCAACCTCTGAAAAGCTTTTAGATCTAAATTTCCAATTGATGCAGTTACATGAAGTTGATATATCTGGAGTGGCTAAAGAATCCATTCGAAATATCGTAACGCAGCCAACAGCTCGCTTGGCTCCATCCGAATTTTTAAAATACTTGCAAGTCGATAAGATGAGAATAGTAAACAACCCAGAGTTTTGGCTTCGGGATTCGTTTATTTACCTTGACACTATGGCAAGTTTAAAACTATAAGATATACATGACCGATAGAATTTCCGATTGGGGATACAACTTTCAAATAAAGTTAATTTCCTCCCTTTTCACCGACCGCCTATTTCTACAACAAATTTCTGACATACTCGATATTAAGTTCTTTGAGTCTGAAGCAAATCAGTTTATAATTGGCACAATAATGGAATACTTCCAAGAGTATAAAGATGCTCCGACTATGGAAGTAATGAAAGTTCAGTTAGGGGAAGTCGAAAATGCTTTATTGGTTGAAACAATTAAATCTCATTTAAAGGATATCTACAAACAATTCGAGGCAACCGATCTTGAATTTGTTAAGGCTAAAGCCCTAGACTTTTGCAAAAATCAAGCACTAAAAAAAGCCATAGTTGAGTCTGTAGATCTACTACAGCATGGTGAGTTCGATGAAATTAAAGTTAAAATTGACGACGCAATGAAAGCCGGTGTAGAAAAAAACCTCGGTCATGATTATAATACGGAAATAGCTTTAAGATATGAAGAGTCTGTAAGAAATACTGTTACTACCGGTTGGAGTGTTATTGATGATTTAGCTGATGGTGGACTTGGCAGTGGAGAGCTAGGAGTTATAGTAGCACCAGCTGGTATTGGAAAATCTTGGGCATTAGTTAATATAGGAGCAAATGCTGTTAAAGCGGGCCTTAATGTAGTCCATTATACTTTAGAGTTAAATGAACACTATGTTGGTTTAAGATATGATTCAGTATTTACAGGAATAGCCGCTCAAGACCTACGTTTTCACCAAGAAAAAGTTACTAAAATGATTGGGGAACTACCTGGCCAATTAACAATTAAATACTACCCAACAAAAGGTGCTGGAGTTAACGCTTTAGGTGCTCACCTAGAAAGATGTAGAATTAACGATAAAAAACCAGATCTAATAATAGTAGACTATGCAGACCTACTAAAAGGCCAAGGTAAAGAAAAACGATTTGAGATTGGAAATATTTACGAAGATCTTAGAGGTATGGCTGGCGAATACCAAATACCTATTTGGACGGCATCACAGGCCAATAGATCTGCACTACAAGAAGATGTAATTCAAGCAGATAAAATTGCAGAAGATTATTCAAAAATTATGACAGCCGACTTTGTAGCATCTTTATCCCGTAAGATTGAAGATAAAGTTGCAGGAACAGGCAGATGGCACGTCATTAAAAATAGGTTTGGGCCAGATGGTATAACCCTACCAAGCAAAATAAATGCTTCGAATGGAATGATAGAAATATTCGAAGCTAGCACATTGCAAGGCCAAGAGACCCAACAACAAATAAATGGCAGTAGCGAATTTATGAGAAAAATGTTGGCTCAAAAATTTACAGAATTAAACCAAGCACAACCAAAGTAATATACACATATGTGGATATTTATTACTACACCAATTTAC
>UEXM01002578.1_pt1 | contig 12665 bp, 8 predicted proteins | sample 1796661 | NCBI WGS metagenome assembly UEXM01 (sample SAMEA4772469, study PRJEB27181) | metagenome | reverse complement strand
TTGAAGCGTTGGAAATGCTAATATAATCAATGCCTGAATACCGCACATACGCTAACCTAGATGACCGCATTGCCAAGGATGGAGATGTTGGTTTTATTGGTTTTAATAATAGGATGCGACCCGATCAGCTGCCGCCAAGCCTGCTTGCTGATGCACAGAATCTTAGGACTGACCGCAGGGGCGAGGCGCAGGTGCGAAAGGGAATTGACTTAATTGTTAACCCACTGTCCACGGGTGCTTCCGCACTTACACTTCCGTTCTTTTTAGTTGCTGATGATACGTCAGTAACGGCTACACAGACTGGTGGTGATGTGGTTCTAACGAATGTTACTGCTACAAATTTTCCAAGTACTGGAACGGTTAATGTGTCAGGCGTATCCGGGCTTACTCCTGCTGTTAATGGTGACCGTGCATTTACAAAGAATAGTAGCACACAGATTACAATAGCTGACCAAACATACAGCGGAACGGCCAGCGGGACTGCAACGGTTAAGTTCGGCATACTAAATGATGGTGCTGTTAATGCCATTTATGGCTCCTGTTCTTTCTCGGATCCAAATGCATCAGCCAGTCAATACATTATATTTGCGTCGAACTCAAAAGGGGTTGCTGTAAATATAGCTACTGGAGCAACTACGGATCTTGCTTATCCGACTGGAGTGACTGTATCAGCTACAGCATCCATGCTTCAAGCATTTAACAAAGTATTCATATTCCGTGATGGCCAGACCGCACTCGAGTGGGACGGCTCATTTGGCGGCACACCAGCTTTTACAAAGGTGTCCAGCGGTACTTATACTCAGCCAATTCCCCTTTCACTTACTGACATTGATTACGCTAGTGGCATAGCAACAGCCACAGCTAGTACTGCGGCGGTGGCTACTTTATTGGTAGGAGATACTTTAACCTTTACTGGCGCGGGTAGTTCTACTTATGAAGTGGGTGATACTATTGTTGTTCAATCAATACCGAGTACAACGACTTTTACTTTTATTACGGATAAGTCTGATGATACAAATAAAAACGGAACTGTGCAAAAACGAGTATCGGTTGGTCTTGGATTTAGTCATATGCCCGCTCCCCCATATGCTGCATACCACCAACGTCGGCTAGTCATGCCATTTAAATTTAGTGTTGATGCATCAACGGATTCATTTACCGCTCGAGGAATACTTGATGAAGTTATAGCTTCCGACATTCTGGACACTGACACCTATGACCAGATATATGCCCAGTACAGGTTCAATGCTGGTGAAGCTGACTTTAACGTAGGACTGCACTCCTTCTCGGAGGATAACCTTATGGTGTTCAATCGTAATAGTATTCACTTAATTACTAATACAACTTCCCTACAAGCAGCTAGCACTAGACTTCTAACAAACGAAGTTGGCTGCGTAGCCCGTCAATCAATTACACAGGTCGGTAATCAGGTTATCTTTTTATCCGATAACGGTGTTTACAGCACTCAGTTCTTTGATGAATACAACCTCCGTGGTACTGAGACTCCACTCAGTGAGCCAATTAACGTAACTATCCAAAGAATCAACCAGGCGTATTGGGACAAGTCCGTAGGCGTTTACTTTGATAACAGATACTTCTTGGCTGTTCCTCTGGATAATTCTACCAAGAACAACGCTATAATAATTTACAACTTTCTTAATAAGCAGTGGGAAAGTATTGACCAAGTCAATGACGCGGATTTCCACGTATCCAACCTGCTGGTTGTGGGTGAAGGCGATGCCCGTGGGGTATATGCAGTCAATGACATTGGCGGTGTCCAGAAACTAGACGAACGTGTTGACGGAGTGGACCGAGTAATCACACAAATTGGAGGGTCAGAAAAAAATATTAATGTCCCAGGTTCGTTGACCACTCGGCAATACACGCTTGGTAATCTCGAAAGAAAGAACTGGAAGCAATTTGAAATGCACATTGAATCCGGAGCATCTACGGTTTCTAACTTTGATATATCTGCTGAGACAGAGAACCCGGATTTTAATGTTCCTTTAGGCACACTCAGTGACTTTGTGGGATCAACTTTATCTGAGGCCGAGGATGTGTCCATCCGTGGTAGAATAGGTAACCGTAGAGGTTACGGAATCCAATTTACAATTAATAATACACTCGGAAGACCAAAGATTAGGGCTGTTGAAGCTGACGGGTCCATATCCTTCCGTTCAACTAATAAAGCAGAATAATGGCAATTTTATCAAAAGGAACAACATTCTCAACAGGAGATCAGGTTACCGCAACTAACCTCAATGCCCTGGTTGATAGTGCAACATTTGCGACGGGAGCTGTGGATGACAGCACCACAGCCTTGGACAGTTCTACTCCAAAGAAAATTATTGTAAAGAATGCTGGTATTACGTCTACTCAACTTGCTACCGATGCAGTCACTACGGTGAAGGTTGAAAACAATGCCATAACCCTAGCAAAGATGGCTACTCAAGCTGATCAGACCGTACTAGGCAATGTGTCAGGCGGGGCTGCCGTGCCTACAGCTGTTCCTATCGTAGGGGCTGCTGGCATACTTATTAACAATGACTCACTTGGAACGGATGATACTAAGGGTGCGACTCAAGGAAACATTAAAGCCTATGTTGATGCGTCCTCAACGGATGGATTTACACCAACTGCTAGTGCCAGTGACACCAAAAGCGTTACTTTACCGAACGGTTTAATTATGAAGTTTGGTCGAGTGAATGCAAGTGCTAGTACAACTACTACTGTAAATTTTAGCGACTTTGGTGGTAATTTTTCAAACAGTGTGTTTAGCGTGGTTCTAACTGTTGAAAATGCAACGAGTGGGACTAACACAGTTATTTTAAACGCACAACCAACAACCAGTAGCTTTGTTATAAAAAATCAATTAACTACAGCAGAGGATGTAAATTTTATAGCAATTGGCAGATAATGAACCCTCTCCTGCAATCAGTTCAAATAGCATTGCAAAATGCTGAACAGAAAGAAGCCATTGACTTTATAAATAAGGTCGTGGACTTCTGTATTGAACACGAGAACGGGAAGGTCTTAGCTGGATGGCCAGAGGATCGAATGCAGTTACTCATTGCTTATCATTTAGCCAAGCATACCTTCCTGTGCGAGCAGGACGAAGAGGGTAATATACAAGGTGTATTTATGTGGTATAATTGCAACGAGGACGACGGCTGGACTTTTGTTCAGAACTGGGAAGCCGATGACCCAGAGGGTAACGCAATCTTTATGGCCTTCTTATTTGCAGACAGTACCGACACTTTTCAACGATTAACACAAAACTTTATTATCAAATGCCCTGAAGTTATGCAAAAGAAACTATTGGGCATAAGATACAGGAATCAAAAACCTACTAAGGTAGAATACACGCCTAAACTATTTAACAGAATACTAAGCATATAATATTATGGGAGGAAAAGGAAGCACACAAGCACCGCCACCAATTGACCCAGGTGCGTCAATGGGTGAATACTTATTTGGGGAGAGCTTTGGCTCGGCTCAGGGCATCACGGACCCTCAATTGCAGGAGCGATTGATTGGTGCAGAGCGTACCTACCGTCCGCAATACACCGCCTTAGAGCTTGCCGACATCGGAACAATGGCTCGTGGGTTAGACGAGCAAGAAGTAGCAGACCCTCGCTACACGCAAGCTCAGGACCGCATTAGCCAACTGCAAGCAGAACTAGCTAGGACTCCAGAAACTATTTCAGTAACCCAAAAGAGCGGTAGTTTTGGAAAACAACGAACAACACAAGAGACTAATCCAAAGCGTGCCGAACTGGAGAATGAAATTATATCTCAGCAAGCAACTCTTTCTAACTTATCTCCTACTAGGATGCAGGATGCCACTCCAGGTCTATTCGACTTACTGGAGGAGCAGTCAGCACGTGCAGGTGCATTGCAACGTGAGCAGTTACAATTACAACGTGAGTCCGATGTGGGTGCATTGCAGGAGTTCGCACCTCAAGTAGTCGAGGCTTACCGTGGAGCTGACCCCTACAGCACAGGACTAGCCGAGCAACAGACTGCTATGGCAGAGGATCTTTACCAGCGCGCGCAGGGTCTTAACCCTGAGCAACAGCGTCTAGTTGATCAGCAGGCACTAGGTATGGCACAACGTCAAGGTCGTGTAACCGATCAGAGTGCAATCGCAGGTCAACTCATGGGCCGTGAACAATACCTATCCGGTCTTCGTGGCCAAGCGGCAGGTATGGGTCAACAGGCTTTTGGTATGAATCGCCAGCTAGCAGGTGACATAGGTAATACAATCTTAGGTCGTCCTTCGTCTGCCGTTGGTCTAGGTGGATCAATGCTAGGACAAGCACAGCAGGGTGCGGCAGGTCAAATGGGACCTCAGCTATTCGACCCTAACATGGGTATTAATATGGCCTTGCAACAGCGTGGACAGGACGTTACGTTCCAGGGTATGCAGGCTCAGGCTAAGGCGGCACAGGGTGCGGGGATAATGGGTGCAGCTGGTGATATTGCATCGGCAATGATAATTTGCTGGGTAGCCCGTGAGGTCTACGGCATCGATAATCCTAAGTGGATAGAGTTCCGTGAATGGATGCTTAACGATGCACCAAGCTGGTTCCGTAATCTATACATAAAGTATGGAGAGCGATTTGCTAAGTTCATCTCCAACAAGCCCCTTGTAAAATCAATCATCCGCAAGTGGATGAATACAAAAATTAAATAGTATGGCATTTCAAGCAGGATCAAGAATTAGACCAGAACTGGGTAACGCTGACTTCAGTGGCTTTGCTAATGCGGCCACTATACAAGCTAACGCACTTGCGAACCTAGGTAAGCAGATCGGTGAAGGTATTGAAAAATACAAAGAAAATAAGGATATTACTATTGCGGGACTAGCCTCACTGGAAGGTCAAGTAGCTGCTGATCCTACACTGTTAGTACAATTTCAAAACGATACAGGAGATGTTGGAAAAGCATATAACAACATTCAGTCCGGGGACTATAAACGTAAGGACCTATTAATTGCTGGAGGATTTGCAGCCGCTTATACAAATCAACGGAATATGGCTAGTATGAAAGCTGGTCAAACCAAACGTCCTACCATAGGCGATATAACAAAGCTACGTGAATTTCTTCCGAGCGATAAGGTAATTGAAGACGGACGGATTGTTGATACAACATTGAGGAATGAAATTTTGCCAGAGAACCACCCACTAGTTCAACAGTTATTGCAAACTGACGTTGGGCAGTCTCAACTATACGGGTATCAAGACTCTGAATTTCTAGAAACCAAAGAGGATGACGGAACTCCTGTCGAACCAGCAGAAATCATAGAGACACCCAGCATCAACGTGCAGGAAGAACCGACTGGTTCGCGAGCCTCTCAGCTGTTACGCAGTATTGGTGATGTAAATGCAAAGATTGGCGACGTGGGAAGCACTTCTAGAGCTATTCCTTTAGGACTTAAAGATTTTATATTCAGTCCAGAAAGAACCCCATTTACTGAAAGTATAAGTTCTGCCAAGTCCAAGATGGAATCTGTGGACCCTTTTCTTCGATTTTTTACAAAGGGTCTGCCGTTCTAGATTCCCGTCGTTTACCAATAATATATTCTACGGTAAAAGACTTCTTTCAATAATATTTAAATACATCTTACTTTAGCTTCCTGAGCTAATACACTTATGCCTACTTCTACATTTAGAGATCCAGGAACAGGAAGAGCTTTTAGTTTTAAGCACGATAAAGGTCTTACTCCGGATCAACTACAGACACTTGCTAACGAAAAAAGATTTGAGGGTCTAAAGAGGGAGGGCAATATTGTCACCCGTAACCTAGCCATCGGTGTTGATACAATTCAGCAAAATGTTTTTGGATCAGCCCTAGAAGGTATCGGTAAAAGCTTTGACCTAAAGACTCTCGAGGAACTAGGTGCTAGCGTTATAGAAGAGCAAGAAAGCCAGATGGAAGACCGTCGTAGGTTTGCTCCTAGGTCAGAAGGCTTTTTTCCATACGTCACGGAAATGGCTGCTCAATCCGCGCCTATCAGTGCGGTTGGTCTAGCTGGTGGTGCTGCTGGTTTTAAGGGTGGTGCAGCTATTGGAACCGCTTTAGGAGGGCCACCAGGCACAGTAATAGGTGGTACTGTTGGTGGGTTCTTGGGAGCCGCAGGTGCGATGCTCCCCTTCTTTTACGGAGGAAACAGAGAGCGTCAGAAGGAAGCCATTGAGCGTGGCTATCGTACTGAGGTGGACGAAGGAGCCGCTCTATTGACTGCCATTCCTCAAGCCTCTCTGGATAGTATTCTCAATTTATTTGTTGTTTCCAAGGTTGGTAGGGCGTTTGTCCCAGCGGCCATTCAAAAGGGTGGCGGTATATTTACTCGAGTCTCCAAAGGAACCGCACAGGGTGTGCTTACTGAGACTCCTACTGAGCTAGGTCAACAAGTCCTTGAGCGTTATCAGGCCGGGCTTCCTATGGACACGCCAGAAGCTATTGAGGAATACAAGGCTGCCGCCGCTGGTGGTGCTATCCTTGGTGGTATCCTAGGTGGTGGTTCCGGTGCTATCTCCAGAAGTGCTGATGTCGAACCGGATTCTGAAGAGGATCCGGATACAACCGAAGAGGAACAAGAGAGAGACGATCAAGAGAGAATTGATGAACTTGATGAAGAGATTGGTGGAGGCGAGAAGAAGATTTTTAAGGTTGAGTACACTGACCCAGATACCAATGAAAAGATAGTAACTGAGGTAGAGGCTACTAGTTTTGAAGAAGCCCGTGGCTTAGTTGCGGAAAGCACTGGTGCTAATCCTAATACGATAGCACTTGTTCCGGAAACTACACCTGAGCCAGAGCCTGCCCCAGAGCCTGCCCCAGAACCAGAGCCAGAAGAAGAACCTGCTCCAGAAGAAGAACCTGCTCCAGAGAAAGACCCAGACCCAGAACCTGATCCTATCCCAGACCCAGAACCTGAGCCTGAACCTAAGCCTCAACCAAAGCCTAAGCCTAAGCCTAAGCCAAAAGAGTTTAGGCAACAAGCGAAGGACGCACTAGCAATTCAAAATTTAGTACCCTATTTTAGAGTTGATCCAGAGACTAGGGAACCAATAGCTCAACCAGTCGTTGATACTGATGTCGGTGCTGAACGAGTAGGAGTACAAGCTACTGCCCAAGAGGTGAACGAGAAGTTCAGCGATCAACAGATATTTGATTTAGTAGCTAATGCAATAGAAACAGGTGCGTTCAGAAGAGATAAAACTAGAACAAGGCTAAACAAGGCACTAGAGTTAAGAAGTAGAATAGAAAATAAAGCTGCACAACAAGAGTTTGTTCCGACTGAGCTTGATGAGGAGTTAGAGAAATTATCTCCTATCGGTGAAGAGATTGAGACAAAAGCACAAGTAAAGAAAATAGTTGAACGGTTTCGACCCCTTGCCCAAAAACTTGGATTTGATATAGTTTATGTTAGCGGTAGCTCTAGAACTGGATACAACCCTGATAACAATAAAATAGAAGTAAACACAAAGACATTGTTTGACGGGATTACGGGAGCTAGAGGATCCTTAACCCTTGACGATAATACGAGCGTTACTGCACGATTTCAAGGATCTAATTATGTAATATCCGTTATGCGTGAAGAAATTATTCACGGAGCAGCGCAACAAGTTTTAAGAAAAAAGGGAATAAATGTTGAACAATTTTATGTGGATCTTGCTGGCTCTTTAACAGAAGACCAGCGGGGTGATCTAAATAATAATTACAATGTTGAAAGCAGTTATGCGAGATATGGTAAACGCGGTATAGAATATGGTTATGGAACAGAATATTTTAGAGCCGTTGTGCAGCAATTCTTATACGGCCAAGATACTGGATCATTTACTAGACCTGGTAGCGCGCTTGAAAAAGTAAAGGCACTAATAAAATCCACTCAGGCTTACATAGCTAGAGTATTAAAGACCGAAGCTCCTAAGAATTTAGAGGCTGCTACTATAATTGTAGAGACAGCAAACCTTGTGAGATCGTTTGATCCAGATGCAAAACTATCAAATCAAAAGACTGTAGCCTTAGCTGAGTTCAAAGTTAGAAAGAGAGCGGCAGACGACGCGGCAGGTTATTCAGTTGATGAGGATTTAGATGTTGATGAAGAGATAGACCCTGAGGCTTTCTTCCCTCAAGCGGAAACCGCAGGACCTACACCTGTATCAGCTGAGACAGTTGCGGAATCAGGCAAGCCACCGAGCCAGCGTAAGGGCAAGGAGGAGATAACTACAGTTGATAGGTATCTAAGAACCATTCATTCATTGCTTCGTACTATGCACCCTCGACTAGGTATGTTGGTCGAGAGGTATTACCAGGGCATTGATGACAAGGTTCTTGTTTACATGACCAAGACAAAGCCCTTCTTTGAAAAAATAAATAAGATAAAGAACAAGAAGGACAAGAAACGCTTAACTCAGCTCATCACATACAGCCGTAGTCTTGAAAGGGATCCAAAGAAAGGCGAACTAAGAATCAAGGAACGTGATCTTCTGTTAAGGAAATACGGAATGTATAATGACTTCCATCTTCGGGTGAGAGTTATTCTTAATAAGGTTCGCACGGAACTTGTGAATGCTGGATACGAACCAGGCAACCTAGAGGACTATTTCCCTCGTAAGATTCTGGATCTCAAGAAGGTAAAAGAACATTTCAAAGGTACTCTTAACAAACCCTTCAGTAAATTTATTGCTGAACTTAACTTTGTCACTCAAGCTCGCCAGTTAGTTGTATCAGAAATAGAAAACAAAGATTTAAAGGGTAATAATTTAGCAATATTAGTACACAGAAAGTTAGAGGAACTCAGCAAAACGCACAACAAGCCAGAGATGGCTTTGGACTTTGATACAACCAAAAAACTTTTACCTCTTGAGCAGGGAGTAATACTTACTCTTGGGAACAAGAAGACTCTAGAAATAGAGGCTACGCTGTTTGATAAATTCATGCGCCTAGGTCTTTATACTAATTACAGCAAAGGTCTTAGTAACTTAAAGAGGAGAAGCATTGACATCATACCCGATGCATTAATGGATGCGTATGCATCACCAGGTGAAGCGTTTGAGTCCTATGTCTATGGTGCTACTCAGGCAATAGAAACCAGTAGGCTGATAGGCCGTAGGTTTATTCTTGATGCCGATGGCAGCAAAGCCGAAAGAGCAAGTGAACTTGCACGAGAACTCCGCGAGCTAGAGAACAGCGGAGCCATTACCCCAGAGGACACGAGGACTGCTTATGATGTTTTCCGCGTCATCCTTACCCCTCAAGGAAAGGAAGAAAGGTTTTTCTCAGGACTCCGGGCGGCAAGTTACTTTACTTTGCTAGTGGAGTTCACCTCCACGTTATCGCAGGTATTCGATCTGCCATTCATCATGGCTCGAGCGGGTGTTGATAATACATTCAAGGCATTGATCTCTGAAAAACTTGGCGTTGATTTACTTGGCATTGATTCAAAGCGTGTATCCGAGGAGTTCCGTGACCCGTTGTTCATGGACAAGGCTGTTCGCTTGGGTCTAAAGGTTACTGGGTTCACTCGCATGGATCAGTTCATGAAGGAGACTAACATAACGGCTAACTTTATGCGCTTTAAAAAGATAGCGCGAGCCGCAGCTAACACTCCCAATGGCCGTAAGTTCCGGGCGGAGATGGAGTTCATGGGATTCAATGATGCTGAAATCATAAAGCTAAAGGCTGCACTCCAGAAGGGGGATAGTAATAACGCATTGGTAAGACTCGCACTCTTCTGTAGATTGTCTGAGACACAGCCAACCTCCAAGGCTCGTATGCCACTCAAGCAAGCCGAGAATCCTAACGCTAGATTGCTTTACACAATGAAGTCCTTCTTGGTGAATCAATTAAATCTTACTTATGATTTATATATTCAGCAGATGATGAACGGAACTCGTCAGCAGAAAGCTGAAGCATTTCTTGGTCTTAGTAAGTTGATAGTCTTCATGGCAATGGTTGGTATGCCCGTGGACATGCTAAAGGATTTAATCGCGGGACGCTTGGGTTACCTTCCGGACTACGCAGTTAATAATAGTCTTCGTATCTTTGGTATCTCTAAGTATTCTGCTTACAAAATCAAACGAGATGGAGTAGGAGCCTTTGCTCTTAACTACTTCCAACCAGTTGCCTTGCAACAATTCATTGACGTAACTAAGTCAGTGCAGCAATTAGCTGAGGGAACTCCTGTTGAGAGGACTAAGCTAATGACCCTTGCTCCTATGTCCGATGTCCTTAACAGAATCTTTGGGTTCACGAAGCAGAAGGAACAAAGAGAATTTAAGCGCAGGCTCAAAGAAGGCGAACGTCCATTCTTGATTCCCCCTGGAGCCTTATAGCAAAAAGGGCTGCTCCGGATATGTATCACGGAACAGCCCTCAAGGATTAAACAAAAGCGCGGTCCATGAAAACCGCCCTTCGCCTAGGATTACTCCTTCGGCTTACCTTGTATTACTATGAACCAACTAACACACGAACCATTTGTGTGGTAGAATAATTATAACATAGGTGTCCTATGTTTTATGTCAAGAGGAATGCTCCAGCCTGTGGCAATTTGCACATAGAAGTTCGCACTTTTCTAGCTCCTCAATGAATTGTTCACGAGTTCCCGTTCTTAAGAAGTCCCTAATGATTCTTGTCTTCTGATAGCCCGGCAGGTGATGGCAGTCAAATTGAATTGCCTTACCCTTGAATCCGCACTCAGCGCAGACATAGCCACCGAAAAAATCCTCAATGATTTTATGGTAACGAGCTGTCCGCTTCTGGTGGGGCTTCATATCAAATGAACTGCGAGTGATCCTCCATCTTCTGAGTGCCTTTGTTAAAGAGGATACGGCCTTGGGTATATCCCATGCCCTCCCTCTGCTTGGCTAGAGTCCATCGGACGTAGTCCGTCTTCTCTTCCCTCTCTGATAATGTCTGCCACAGGAATATAATACTGTCAGCATCCTGCTCCAAGGCTCCACTCTCACGCAGGTCGGACATGATAGGCGAACGGTCATCCTTTTCGGATTCACGGTTCACCTGTGCGAGTAGCAGAACGGGTATATCTAAGTCCTTGGCGAGTAGCTTTAACTCACGGCTGATCTCTGCAACTTGCTGTTCTCTGGATATGTTCTTGGACATGGGCTTTATAAGCTGGCAGTAATCAATAATGATTCCATTTACCTTATGCTTTCTGTGCATACCCCTAGCTGTTGCTAGTATGTGGTCCAGTCGATATACGTTGTCACGGATCCAGCAGTTCCAACCCTTCACGGTTTCGGTAGTCCTCCGCAGTGTTTGCATCTTGTCAGCCGGAGCTAGCCCGTCCTCGAACCTACGCATATGAAGTCCTGACTTGATGCTGAAGATGCGTTTCATTATCTGATTAGCACCCATCTCAAGATTGAAAAGTAACACTCCGTTGCCCGCCGTGCATATGTTACTCAAGAAGTTCAAGGCGTATGCAGTCTTGCCGCATCCCGGCCGTGAAGCTAGGACGCACAGCTGACCTGATCCGTAGCCACCTCTGTAGAGAACATCATCAATGGATTGGATGCCAGTCCGTAGGTATTTAGAAAAATCTACCTTACCTGTAACATCCTCAAATGTTTGATCAACAATGGTTTCCAAGTTATCTCTAGTAGGAGTCAAGGATGATATGGAATCACACTGACCCTGGATACTGGTGAGTATCTCCTCTGAGTCCTTGCCGTCCTGTAGCTGATCCTTGATAACCAACGAAAGACGGGAGAGGTTCCGTGTCCTATGGGACTCCACCATATCATCCATTAGGTTTTTGAAATGCAACTCGCTGAGACCTGCATCGTGCGTGGACCAAACAGCGTTAGCATCGAGGCCGTGCTGACCCTTGGACATATCCGTGAACAGGGACATCGTGCCAAGGATAACCCCCTTGGAGTCAAGCTTGCACATAGCCTCCCACATTGAGCGAGTATCGTGAGCTGTAAAGAAGTCAGCGTTAATGCCGGACTCCTTTGCTTCATTCAGTAGGGCGTTGCACCCATCGTTTATCTCAGCCTTTAGGACTGTCCCTAATAAACTTTTTTCTAATTCTTTCATGGTTTTTTAGTTTTATGTTTTGTTGGTTCCAATTGTCAACTTGAGGTTCCCACTGATCCTCACCCTGCATTACCCATTCTTCTAGGTGAGCAAGATCCTCGGAGTAAAGTGGTTTATTAGAATAGATGGAAGTGAATCCATCGAACAGTCCACCAGCATCGGTCACGAACTTTACGATAACCGTGCAGGATTCAAACTTCTCGTTGTCCATGTTAAGCATATATATGTATTTCATATTAACCTTTGGATTAATGTGACGAATGCCTTGGCTGCGGTAGCGGGAACTACTCCGTTTCCCAAGAGCCTAAGTCTGTCCACCCTGCTGGAAGACCCATTAGATGCTCGACCCAGTTTGGATTCAGCTTGCCCGTTGCTTTCCCGCAATGACCCGCTATGTCCTCCTCCAGATTGGCTTTCTTCCGATTGGCTAGATGATCTCGGTTCTTCTCCGTTATCTCTGGATGAACCTTGTTTGCTCTTGGAGTCGGCCACGACTCTTGGTTCTTCCCATTCGTGTTGGGGTTCGCCTGGTCTTGAAGGCCAACGTGTGCTACCCGCTGACCAAGTGTCTGCTTGGATGGGTTCGCCCTGCT